>Ga0209992_10002365_pt1 | contig 17478 bp, 10 predicted proteins | sample 2SBtaG_2_FD_182564 | JGI IMG/M metagenome (GOLD analysis project Ga0209992, IMG submission 182564) | Deep subsurface microbial communities from Kolumbo volcano to uncover new lineages of life (NeLLi) - 2SBTROV12_ACTIVE470 metaG (SPAdes)... | ecosystem: Environmental > Aquatic > Marine >... | reverse complement strand
ATGAGTGGTTATGCATGTGCAATTCCAGGGATTATGGCAAGTAGAACAATTGAATCTTGGAAACAACGATTAGTAACAATGATGGTGCTACCTCTATTGAGTTGTAGTGCAAGACTTCCTGTTTACTCTCTATTAATAGGTGCATTTGTTCCAGCAGTTTCAATCTGGGGATTTGATGCACAGGGATTAACACTGGTATTTATGTACTTTTTAGGAACAATTACTGCTTTTTTACTTGCTATTTTATTTTCTAAATTTTTAAGTGATGAAAAATCAACCTCCAGTTTTATTATGGAATTACCCCCATATCGAATGCCATTATGGAGATCTGTTTTTAGGCAAGTTTATATGAAAGGTAAAGGGTTTGTAAAGGATGCTGGTAAAATCATAATGGCAATTTCAATTTTATTATGGTTTTTGGCTTCTTTTCCGAAATTAGAAAATGGTGATTCGGTAAGTATTGACCAAAGTTATGCAGGAAAAGTTGGACATTTTATAGAACCGATAATTGAACCACTTGGTTATGATTGGAAAATTGGTATTGGGTTAATTACATCTTTTGCTGCGAGAGAAGTCTTAGTTTCAACTTTAGCCACAATTTATAATGTTGAGGCAGAAGATGATAATATTATTCCACTAAAAACGGCAATGCTAAATGAAAAAGATGATAATGGCAATCCTAAATATTCCATATTAATGGCATTATCTCTAATGGTTTTCTATGTATTTGCTGCTCAATGTATGGCAACATTTGCGATTATTAAAAAAGAAACAAATTCCTGGAAATGGCCTGCATTCATGATTGTTTATATGACCATTTTAGCTTATGGAGGTGCGTTATTAGTATATCAAGGTGGGTTAGCACTCGGTTTTTCATAATATACTATTGTAACAATATGTTGCGAGCAGGAAAGCAGATTTCATTTCATTAATAAATTATACCCTCGATTTTTAGATAGTTTTATATATTTAACACTAAATAATGGATAATATAATGAAAAAATATTTAAATCTTTTTATTCTTACATTCTTTCTTTCATTTTCTTACTCACAATGGTGGTTTCCAGAAATGGAAATTATTCCTTCAAATCCAAACTCAAATGACAATATAACAATACGAATATTTGGGGATACACCGAGTAATGTAGTTAGTGCAACGACAGAATTAATGTTTATTGACAGTGCATTTGTTTTAAATACATCTGTAATCCTTGGTCCATTAACTGTAATTGAAAATTTTGAAACCATAACTGAAATTGGACAAGTAAATTCAGGGTATTATTCAGTCATTGCAAATGTAAATTATGGATATTATAATTTTAATGGTGAAATTGATATTTTTGATGAACAAACAATATCATCAAATTTTTCAGTAAACAATGTTAACGAATGTGAAGATTTGGCATTTGTAGATTTTGGATTTTGTGATATGGTATTAGGTATTGCATTTGTTGATGGGCAATGTAATTATATGTCTGGTTGTGATTGGGTTGTTGATGGAATAGATTATTCTGATCAGTTTTTTGAATCTTTTGACGAATGTAGTGAGGCATGTGAATGTTCTGAAGGGTGGGTGAATTGCTTTGTCAATCCATGTTTAGTTTCAGAGTGTCCAGCATACCCTGATGCATATTGTATTCCTGATTATTGTGGTGGTTGTTTTGCTGATTATTTCGTTAATGGTGTTGAGGTTGATTGTGAACTACAAAATTATGGGGGCTGTACAGATTCTATTGCATTGAATTTTGATGAATCAGCAACTTTTAATGATGGTTCATGTGAATATGAATGTGGAACCCCAAATCCTGCAGGCTGTTTTCAAACTGGTTGTGGTGAGGGAGAACAATGTATAGATTTTGGAAATTCAAATGTACCTGGATTTTGTATTTCAAGTACATGTGGTTGCGATGGTAATGATGGTTGGATTTGCACAGATGATTGCAATGGAGGGGTTTGCATTCCATTAGAACCAGAACCTGGAGATTATTGTCAGTTAGAAAATGAAGGTCCGGGGATATCTTCATGTAATAATCTATGTGTTACTTTAGATTATTTTGAATCTGTTGTAGGAAATGGAAATTGTGATGATGAAATTTGGGGATCTGAATTTAATTGTCCTACTTTTGATTGTGATGGAGGTGACTGCGGTGATGAATTAATTAATGGCGAATGTATTGAAGCCAATTTAAATTGTGGAAGTGGTGATTATAATGAAGATGGTCAATTAAATATTTTAGATATTGTGGGTATCGTAAATATTATATTAATTAATCATATAGCAACTGAGGATGAATTATGTCTATTGGATGTGAATGAGGATGGTGGAATAAATATTATTGATATTGTTCAAATTGTACAATGGATATTAAATCCACTACCTCAGGAAATTCGAATTGATTCAGGTACTTCATTTGGTGAATGTACAGGATATTGTATTTTTCAATTGATAATTGAAAATGGGAACGCTCACTTTGTAGCATATAGTTGGTGGGATGTTCTTTCTTTCACAGATTTCACAGATTTAGTTTTAGATATTGTGTTAACAGATACAGAATGGAATAATATATTAAGTTATATTAATTTTGACTATTTTCAAACTTTAGATGATGTTTATGGTTGCCCAGATTGTGCTGACGGAGGTACAGAATGGGTAGAAATATCAATTGATAATGAAATTAAAAAAGTAACCTTTGAAGCCTATACTGAAGTAAATGGAATTGAGGATTTAATTTTAATTTTAAGAGAATTAAGAACAAATTATTGGGAGCAAATTTCGCCATATTAAATTTTTATTTATATAAACGGGAAGTATAATATATGTTTTTAATTTTATTAATAGTCACATTCATTCTATCTGTAATAGTATCTTTAATTATTGTAAAAATTTTTAATCGTCCAATTGAAAATATACTAAATCGAATTATTTCAGACTCAATAAGTCAAGTTTGGTCAAAATATTTATATTTTGCAATTTTGGTTACAGGAATATCAAATGGTGTTCGAATTTGGGATTTAGAAAAATATATTACTGCAAATCACAAAGATTTTCAGGTTGTTGAGTTAAATTTTGATAGATGGGTGCTAGAAATTTATAGAACTATTATTGGTTCACTACAAGGAATTGCTTGGATGTTATTAGTTTTTTTCATATTTGCATTGATTGCATTTGTCATTGTTAGAGTGGCAGAGTTAAAAAAAATAAATGATTAACAATTTATTTGTAATAAATATAAAAAAATAAATATATTGAAATATTAATGTAATATTCTATTTTAAAGGGTTTGACATGGTTTTTTTTAATAACTATATGCATAAAAATAAATAATTTAAATAAATATAAAATAATTCTTGCACAATAATATAGAAAAGCAATATAATACAGCAGTGCCTTACACTTATGTTTTTAATGTTTAAATAATAATAATAATAATGGAGAAAGAAAAAATGAAGAAAATCATTTTATATTTTATAGTTTTAATGAGTTTTACTGCTGGGATATGGGCTGGAACCCCTGGTTCAGCTGGGAAGGGAAAGGCACTTCAGCAAGTGTCCAATCCTAGTGGTAAAGAAATTACCATCAATGAAACTCTTATTCATGATGGATCAACTGAGTTAGAATTGCGTGATGGTGAAGTTTGCACAACAGATGCAGATTGTACTGAGGGTGATTTTTGCGATGCGGGTATATGTACAGAATTAGTGGGTGATTCTGACATAGATACAGATGGTGACGGTCTAACAGATGATGTTGACGACGACGACGACAATGATGGTCTTACAGATGATGTAGATGACGATGATGATGGCGACGGAATACCTGATGACGAAGAGAATGATGCAGATGATACTGATGACGATGCAACAGACGAAGACGATGATGCAACTGATGATGATGCAGATGTAGATGCAGACGATGATGATGCAACTGATGAAGATGATGATGCAGATGATACTGATGACGATGCAACCGACGAAGACGATGATGCAACTGATGATGATGCAGATGTAGATGCAGACGATGATGATGCAACTGATGATGATTCAGATGTAGATACAGATGGTGACGGTCTAACAGATGATGTTGACGACGACGACGACAATGATGGTCTTACAGATGATGTAGATGACGATGATGATGGCGACGGAATACCTGATGACGAAGAGAATGATGCAGACGAAGACGATGATGCAACTGATGATGATGCAGACGAAGACGATGCAGATGATGACGATGCAGATGATGACGATGCAGACGAAGATGATGCAACTGATGAAGATGATGATGCAACTGATGATGATTCAGATGTAGATACAGATGGTGACGGTCTAACAGATGATGTTGACGACGACGACGACAATGATGGTATTACTGATGATCTAGATGATGACGACGATGGTGACGGAATACCAGATGACGAAGAAGATGATGCAACTGACGATGACGATGCAACAGACGACGATGATGATGCAACTGATGATGATTCAGATGTAGATACAGATGGTGACGGTCTAACAGATGATGTTGACGATGACGACGACAATGATGGTATTACTGATGATCTAGATGATGACGACGATGGTGACGGAATACCAGATGACGAAGAAGATGATGCAACTGATGATGATTTAGATGTAGATACAGATGGTGACGGAATACCTGATGATGTTGATGATGACGACGACAATGATGGTATTACTGATGATCTAGATGATGACGATGATGGTGACGGAATACCAGATGACGAAGAAGGTGGTAATCCAACTACTGATATTGAAGGTTGTACAGATTCTGAAGCATTAAATTATAATGCTGAAGCTACACTTGATGATGGTTCATGTGATTATGAAGTTGTTGTTGGTCCAGCGGATATTACATTATCTTTCGGTTCATATAATTTAGTAGATAATACAATAGAAATTTTATACTCAAGTACAAGTGATATTTCTGGTTATCAATTTGGTACAACTGCAAGTGACGACGCTTTTGCTTATACTGTTGCTGAAGGTGGTGCTTCTGGTGATTTAGCATGGAATGTATCGATCGGTGCTGTAAATAATATTGTTTTAGGATTTTCGTTTGATGGATCATCCATTTCAGCTGGTGAGGGAGTTTTAACAAACTTATCTTTTGATGGTGCTGAAGGAACAGAACTTTGTTTAAATGAAGGAATTGTGAGTGGTGCAAGTGCAGAAGAATTATCTGTAGAATATGGTGCATGTGTAGTTCTTGAAAATACAACATTTGCTGGTGATGTTAATAATGATGGGCTATTAAATATAGTTGATATTGTTATGGTTGTAAACTATATCTTTGACTTTGTTGAATATAGTCAAGTTTATGATTTTAATGCAGACGGTAATGTGAATGTTGTTGATATTGTACAAATGGTTCAAACTATTTTAGGTTCTTCAAATAGAGAGTTTACAAATAGTGCAAGTGAATTAAGTATATCAAATAATGAGATTTCATTACATACAGATGGCAATATTATGGGTATTCAACTTCAATACACTGGAATGATGAACATTATTGAAAATAATATTCCAGAAAATTGGATTGTTAAATATAATTCAACTACATTCTTAGCAGTTTCAATTGATGGAAGTACAATACAAACGGCTGATTTATTCACTTTCAGCGGAAATATGAATATTGAGTCAGCAATTATTGTTGATAATAGTGGAAGAAATACATTCGAAAAACTTTCAGTAATAAGTGATAATTTTGAATTAATGGGTTCATATCCAAATCCGTTTAATCCTGTGACAACTATTTCTTTCTCATTACCTGAGTCAGGAATTGTTTCAATAGCTATTTATAATATCTATGGTCAACTTGTTGAAACATTAGTTTCACAAGAAATGTCTGCTGGATTAAATTCAATTACATGGAATGCTGGTCAAATGCCAAGTGGTATGTATATTTATAATATCACAACACAAATAAATGGTAGTAATGTTCAGCAAAATGGAAGAATGACTTTATTAAAATAATTTCCATCTCCTCTTGTTAAAGTTAAGTTATTTGTCTTACTTTATCAATAAAACCTCCACTTGAAATAATTCGAGTGGAGGTTTTTTAACTAGGAAATTTAAGAAATAAAAAAAATGATAAAATTACCAGAAATATTTAATAATAAAATTGCAGAAAACCAATCAAAGTTGGTTAGTGTTAATCCAAATGAAAATGTGAGATGGATTGAATTTACAGCTCATATTTCTCAGTTTAACCAATCAACGATTCCAGATACACAAGAACATCTTCAATTATTACTTGATAGTGAATCAGATCCTGGAAAATTAGCGTCACTATATGTTGGATTAGCAAAATGTTATATTGGAGATGGTGATTTTATTAAAGGGTCCCAAACCTTAGGTTATGCTCATCAATTAATAGAGAATAATATTGAGCAATATCAAGAAGTTCATGCATTTATATTATTAGAAATGGTTGGTTTCCTTGGAATAATTAATAACCATTCAAAAGCAATATTAATTTTAGAAACAATCCCGCGATATACAAAATCTAAATATTTATTAAAATTAGTTGATTATTACAGGTTAGTTCAATTATCTCGTCAAAATAAAAATGGATCCTTAGAGGGATTAATAACATCTTCAGAATATTTTAAATCAATAAATAGCCATTCAACCCTTGCTTATCATTTTAAAACAATTGGTAACCTTTATGGTAAGCGAAAAGATTTTGATATTGCAATGGATTATTATTTAAAGGGAATAGAAATTGCAGAGATAAATGGCTATCAACACATTAAATCTGCTATTCACCATGATATTGGAATGTGGAAATTCGCAACGGGTGATTTTAATGGTGGAATTAATACATTAAGAGAAACTGCTGAAATGGCAGATAGTTCATATACACAAAGTTTTACACTTGCAAATATTGGATTTATTTATAATCATAAAAAAGATATAAACACTGCTGAAAAATATTTTAAACAAGCTCATAAAATTGCATTTAATTCAGGGGTGTTTTATTTAATTCCTGGTATTAGTTATTATTTAGGAAAATGCAATGAACAAAAATCTAATATAAGTACTGCAAATGAATATTTTGAACAAGCTTATCAAACAGCTATTGAATTAATTGATAATAATTTTGAATGCAGAGGTGATATTCGAAAGGCAATAAAAAATTATTTACCGTTCTTAAAAAAATATAAAGACCAAATTTATAATCAATCTAAATCAGAATCTTCATCTGAATTTTTATTTTCAAAAGATAAATCATTAAATGAAATAAGAGAGATTTTTCAAAAAAGTTTATTTACCTTACTTTCAGAAAAAGGAGAATCTGTTAATTCAATGTCCCAAAATCATAATATTTCTGTACGAAAATTATATCAATTAAAGTCTGAAATTAAAGATGCATTTATTGTTCCCAATGAAATTGAAAATTATCTAAAAGAAACAGATCAAACGGATTGGAAATTAATTAATCAAGAATTTGATCAAAAAATAATAAATTGTTTACTTTCTGAAAATAAACATAATAAACGAGTAGTCGCTGATAAATTAGGGATTAGTTATCCTGGGATTTTAAAATTAACAAATAATAACCAAATGGTAAAATTATGAATTTGGTAAGGGGTTAAATCATGAAATATTTAAATATTTTATTCATTTTTATTTTAAGTTTTATATATGCAATTGAAGGAATAAATTTCGACAATCAAATTGTAAATATAAAATCTACGGAAAAAACAATAGAATTAAATTCAGATATTTCAAATGGTTATGATATTAAAAGTAATTTTAATCGGGATGATGATGAAGATGATGATGACGATAACGAAGATGATGAAAATTATGAAGCTCGGGCATTATTTGGTGGAAGCGAAAATGATGAATCTACTTATTATGGAAAAGTAAAAGTTGAAATATCAGATTTAAATATTAATAAAATGGAATTTGAATTAGAAAATTTAAGTTTCAATCAATCCTATTATATTCAATTTAACGATAGTATTATTTATAATTTCACTACAAATAATGAAGGGAATTATGAATTAAGTTTAGCATCTGATAATTCGGAAGATGAATTATTGCTTGATGTATTTATACCTGTTTCTGCATTAATAAGTGCTGAATTATTTACATTTGATAATTTTTTTATTGAATCGGCAATGTTTGTACCAGATGATGCAGCATGTGCAGATTTATTAATTGATTTATGTAATGCAATCCCCATGTGTTTCTGGGATGATATTGTGGGTTGTTCTGATAGTAATTGGGATTTTGATGAAGATGATGATGGTATTCCTGATGATGAAGATGAGGATGATGACAATGATGGTATTCCAGATGATGAAGATGATGACGATTGGGATGAGGGTGAATATTTTTCAACCAGTTTATATGACATTTATGAGGAATATATATCTGACTATAATTTAGATGGTAATGGTTTTTTTAATTTTATTATTATTAACTTTGATCGAAATAGCCGTTCAGATATTGGAGATAATATTGGATTATTTGATACAGCTGGCCAATTAAATGGTATTGGTTGTGAACCAACCTATGGTGATATACTGGTTGGTAGTGGTACATTGCAAGGCAATGTAGGAACTTTATTTGCTTTTGGAACTCATGATAATTGCGGTGCTGGTGGATCATTATATCCTGGGTTTATTGAAGGAAATCAAATTAATTTAGAATTTTGGAATTCAATAGATTCCACTTTAACTGTGGTTCCTGTTGATGCTGTATATGGCCCAAGTCAATCTATTATAGAAATAACTGTTACATTACCAATTGTTGATTTAGATAATGATTTTGATTTTAATGTTGCCGATATTTTGATTATGGTTAATATTATTTTAGAATTTGAACCTATAAATATGGATGCTGACCTTAATTTAGATGGAATAATAAATGTAGCAGATATAATTATAGCAATTGAAATGATACTTGGTAATTAAATTTTGAAATTAATGAATAAAAAAAACTATGATTTTAAAAGAATTGTAATTTCTATTTTTTGTTTAATTGCTGCTTTCTTTTGGATTATTGGAAAATCATTTTAATAAAATAATTTCATTTATAAATTATTTTTGACCGACAAATAGATTAGATGAATAATCTAATTCTTCCTCTATTTATTCTTATTATTTAATAATTTTTTTTATCATTTATCCTTTAATTTACAATATGAATTTTAGGTGAAAATTCATCAATGTTAAGTTTTATTAATTTATAAATATAAAAATTAATTGAAAAAAATACATAAAATAATATTAACACTTCTAACACTTGGATTTATTCTATTCACGATTTGGATTATCATAGAATCGAGTGATTATTTATTTACAGATCAATTAATGCGACCACATCATGCTGACCATAAATTATGGAAGCCTGGGGGGAAGATTGGGCATGGTTTAGGTATTCTTGGTGGAAGCATGATGATTATCATGTTTGTTTATTCATTAAGAAAGCGAATAAAGTTTTTTCGTAATTGGGGTAATTTGCCAACATGGCTAAATTATCATATTTTTTTAGGTATAACTGGACCCATACTTGTCACATTTCATACTGCTTTAAAATTTGGTGGGTTAGTTTCAATTTCATATTGGTCAATGATTGCAGTTGCATTAAGTGGTTTTATTGGACGGTATATTTATATTAAAATCCCTCATCATGTAAACGGTAAAGAATTAACACGAAATGATTTTAATTCTAAAGTGAATGAAATTACTGAAAAATTTAAAATAGATTATGATTTGTCTAATGAAACTATTGGAATAATCTATAGCTTGTCAGGTGGTAATCAAATTGAAAAGAATGGGATGTGGGGAGTTTTCACGCTTTTCTTTATTGATTTAACAGGGTGGTTTAGAAGGAAACATATTATTTCCGTAATTCAGGAAACAACTAAAATATCCAATTCAGATTTGAAGGAATTTCAGTTTTCTTTAATGCAAATAGTTAAAATGAATAGACAAATTGCATTTTGGAATACCGCTCAAAAATTATTTCATTATTGGCATGTTATTCATAAACCATTTGCTTATACAATGCTGGTAATAATGTTTATCCATATTGCAATTGCTGTGTCATTGGGATATACATGGATTTATTGATGAGTTCAGAATTAATTATTTCTTGGGCAATTGGTCTTATTATAATTTTATCTTTTTTAATACCTTATATAAATTCAATAAAAGCAAAAGAAGCAAAAACTAAAATTCGATTAGAAAAAACACGATCAAAAAGACAGGATAAAGCACTTTTACAACATCCAATCATAAATCAATCACTTTGCATTGGTTGTGGGATTTGTGTTGAATCTTGTCCTGAAGGCGATGTTTTAGGGCTTATAAATGGCAAAGCAACAATCATCCATGGAAGTCATTGTATCGGTCATGGAAAATGTGCAGAAGAATGCCCAATTGGTGCAATTGAGGTTGGGCTAGGAGATATAAGCCAACGAGAAGATATCCCACAATTATCATCTAATTTTGAATCAAATATTAATGGTATTTATATTGTTGGTGAATTAAGTGGTCTCGCTCTTATTAAAAATGCAATTAGTCATGGTATTGATGCAATTAATCATATAAATAAATGTATATCTATAAAAGCTAAATCAATTTATGATGTCGTAATTGTTGGAACTGGTCCTTCGGGAATAGCGAGTGCATTAAGAGCTCAAGAACTTGGTCTAAATTATTTGGTGATAGATCAAGATACAATTGGTGGGACAATTCTTCATTATCCAAGACGAAAACTTGCATTAGTTCAGCATATTGAATTACCATTATACGGAAAATTAAATAAGGGTGAATATCGTAAAGAGGAATTGCTTCATATCTGGGAGAAAATTATTAAATCTCAGAATATTAATTTACAATCAAATTGTAAACTCTTAAAAATTAATAAAGATAAAGACGTTTTTAAAATTGAAACATCAAATGGATTATTAGAATCAAATAAAGTAGTTTTGGCATTGGGAAGAAGAGGAACACCTCGCAAACTAAATATTCAAGGTGAAGAATTAAGTAAAGTAATGTATAAACTAATAGATGCAGAAACATATAAAGATAGAAAAATATTAGTTGTAGGTGGGGGAGATAGTGCAATTGAAGCAGCAATAGGATTAGCTCACCAATCTGGAAATATGGTTACTATTTCTTATCGTAAAGATAATTTTTTTAGATTAAAAGCACGGAATGAAAAAAATATTGAAAATGCAATTTCAGATAAATTATTAAAAGTTATTTTTAATTCATCCCCAATTAGCATAAATGAAAAAACAGTTACATTAAAAACATCTGATACAAATTTAGAAATAGAAAATGAATTTGTTTTTATTTTTGCGGGAGGAGAATTACCATTTCCTTTATTAAATCAAATCGGAATTGAATTTGGAAAAAAAATAAAAGTTGCAGTTTAGCTTATGAAATTTTGGAGTTTAATATTCATTTTTCCATTAATAATATTTGCACAATTTTCGCCAGGAAAATTATCTAAATATCATCAATTTCTCGAAGGGAATTTAAATTGTATTAAATGCCATGAAATTGGAAATAGAGAAATTTCAGATGGGTGTAATGAATGTCATCATCCATTAAAATTACGAATTGATGCAAATCAAGGGTTTCATAAGGATAAAAAAGAAGATTGTGGAAGTTGCCATTCTGACCATAATGGTGAAGAGTTTGAATTGGTATATTGGCCAAAAGATATTAAAAAATTTGATCATAGTGAAACAGGGTATATACTTACAGGTGAACATAAGTCCCTTGAATGTAAAAATTGCCATACCGAAAAATTTATAAAAGATAACTCCATAATTGATTGGGCTAAAGAATATACTCAGTTTGATGTTTTAGATAGAACATTTCTTGGTTTAAAAACTGATTGTTATTCTTGTCATGAAAATATTCATGAGGATAAAATATCAAATGATTGTAGTTCTTGCCATAATACAGACGATTGGGAATTAGCGAAAAATGAATTTGATCATAATAAATCTCAGTTTTTATTAACGGGTTCACATTTTAAAGTGGATTGTGAAAAATGTCATCCGATTCAAGAAAAAAACTCCAGAAAAATTATGCAATTAACAGGTATGGCATTTGAAAATTGCAATAATTGTCATGAAGATTCATTTCATAAAGGTGCTTATGGTCCAACTTGTGAAACTTGCCATACATCAAATAATTGGAATGAAGATTTAATTTCATTCGATCATTCAGCAACTAATTACTCATTAAATGGTAAACATGAAAATGTTAATTGTAACGAATGTCATTTAGAAAAACTTTCAGGTAAACTTCCTCAATATGATCAATGTAATCAATGCCATGAAGATAAACATTATGGTCAATTTGAAAACAGAAAAAATGGGAGTGATTGTGAGTATTGTCATAATGTGAATAATTTTATTCCATCTATTTTTACAACAGCAATGCATCAATTATCTCGTTTAAAATTAGATGGTTCACATTTAGCTGTTCCTTGCAATAAATGCCATGAATCTTATTCACCTAAAACAAATATTCTAACTACACAATTTACGTGGCAAAATTATTCTTGTAATGTGTGTCATAATGATATTCATCGAAATCAATTTAAACAAAATTATAATAATGATTGTGAAAAATGCCATAATACAGAATTATTTTCACATGTTAATTTTGATCATCAAAAGTGTAAATTTCCATTAGATGGTCGTCATAAAGATTTAAATTGTAATGATTGTCATATATCAGAATTAGATAGTGATGGCTCATTTGTAAGATATTCACCAATTGCAAGTCAATGTAGTGATTGTCATACATTCACGGATGAAATTAAATGAAATTAAAAAATATACACATTTGCTTAACACTTATTTTTTCACTATTAATTTCTTCACAGATTGATAATGAATTAACTTCAATACCATGCAGTGATTGCCATTCTTCTGGAGGATGGGATAAACTTACATATTCTAATTTTATTCATAGTGAAACAGGATTTTCATTAAATGGTGTTCATAAAATACAAAGATGTAATGACTGTCATTTGGGAAATACAATTGAGGAAAAACATAATTTCCATTTTGGGAATTCAAATTGTAATTCATGCCATATTGATATACACTTGCAGGAATTGGGAAGTGATTGTGAGCAATGTCATAATGAAAATTCATGGGATGTTGATGAGCGAAAATTTAACCATAATCAAACTCGTTTTCCGTTAATAAAAGGACATCAAAATATTAATTGTAATGAATGTCATATTAATACAACAAGTCAATTTTCTTCAGTTTCAACAGAATGTAAAAGTTGTCATATTGATGATTTTATGTCCACAGGTATAGGACAATATTCAAATTCGCCATCACATATTACAATGCAATATAGCCAAAATTGTCAGGAATGCCATTCAATATCTAAATGGGCAGGAGTAGGTTTCAACCATGATGAAACGGGTTTTATTTTATCTGGCTCCCATCAATCAGCAGATTGTGAACAATGCCACAGTGAAGGGAATTATAATTTACCAAATTCATGTGAAGGTTGTCATAATGAAAATGGAATTGCATCTACGAATTCAACTCAATCTAATTATGATCATTCGACTCATGTAATAAATCAAGATTGTGAACAATGTCATAATGATTTAGATTGGGGGAATAATTTATTTCTACATAGTGATTTTACAGGGAATGATTGTGAAGAATGTCATCAACCTGAATATATTGAATCTGAAAATCCACCCCATGGAAATGGAAATATAAATGAAAATTGTAGCCTTTGCCATGAAAGTACATATGAATGGACGATAGACCCATTTATTCATTCTTTAATTCAGACAAGTTATGAATTAAATGGACTACATTTAATAGCAAGTTGTGAATCCTGCCATGCATCTCAACAGTATAATAATACATCTCAAGAATGTGAAAGGTGCCATTTACAGGATTATGAACAAGCTGAGAACCCCAATCATCAACTGTATCAATATCCAACTCAATATTGTAGCAATTGCCATGATTCAAACAATTGGTCAAATAATTTTTTACATGTAGTGAATGATGCCTGTGAATCTTGTCATATGCCTGATTATGAAAATGCAATAGAGCCTGATCATTCTAAAATATCTACAAATTGTAATAATTGCCATTCGAGTATAACAACATGGGCAGGTGCAGAATTCAACCATGATGAAACGGGTTTTATTTTATCTGGCTCCCATCAATCAGCTGATTGTGAACAATGCCACAGTGAAGGGAATTATAATTTACCAAATTCATGTGAAGGATGTCATAATGAAAATGGAATTGCATCTACGAATTCAACTCAATCTAATTATGATCATTCGACTCATGTAATAAATCAAGATTGTGAACAATGTCATAATGATTTAGATTGGGGGAATAATTTATTTCTACATAGTGATTTTACAGGGAATGATTGTGAAGAATGTCATCAACCTGAATATATTGAATCTGAAAATCCACCCCATGGAAATGGAAATATAAATGAAAATTGTAGCCTTTGCCATGAAAGTACATATGAATGGACGATAGACCCATTTATTCATTCTTTAATTCAGACAAGTTATGAATTAAATGGACTACATTTAATAGCAAGTTGTGAATCCTGCCATGCATCTCAACAGTATAATAATATATCTCAAGAATGTGAAAGTTGTCATTTACAGGATTATGAACAAGCTGAGAACCCCAATCATCAACTGTATCAATATCCAGAAAATTATTGTAGTTTATGTCATGAAACATTAGGATGGGAACCTGATATTTTTATGCACATGGTAAATGATGTATGTGAATCATGCCATATAATTGATTATGAAAATGCAACGAACCCCAATCATTCTCAATTATCTACATCATGTATTAATTGCCATACGGATATTACAACATGGGAAGGTGCTGAATTTGATCACAGTAATATTTCAGAAAACTGTAACTCTTGCCATGAATCAGAATTTGAGTTAGCTGAGAATCCACCTCATGATGGTTTTTCTACACAATGTGAAGATTGCCATAATAGTACAGAATCTTGGGAAGAAGCTACATTTTCTCATAATAATATTTCAGATGGTTGTTTCAATTGTCATGAAGATGAGTTTAATGAAGAACATGATAATGATTTTCCCACAACTTGTGAAACATGCCATGAGGTAGATGATTGGGATGATTTAAATTATAATCATGATAATGATTATTTTCCAATTTATAATGGTGAACATCGTAGTGAATGGAGTTCATGTACGGCTGAATGTCATATTGTTTCAGATGATTTTTCTCAGTTTTCATGTGGATTAAATGGTGTTTGCCATGAACACCGTCAGTCTGAAATGGATGGTGAACATAGAGGCGAAAACGGATATGTATATGAAAGTTCAGCGTGTTTTGACTGCCACCCGAATGGTGAAGAAGATGATATAATTATTAATAATTTTCATAATCGAATTTTGAAAAGAGCACCTTGGAATATTTTAAAAAATGTAAATAATAAACCTAATAAATGATTTATTTATTCCTTTTTGCAACTGTATTCTCTCAACAATATATTGATAATTCAATTATTAATAAATCTTTAAAATGTGATAATTGTCATTATTCGGGTAATTGGTTACCATTATTAAATCCATTAATTTTTAATCATGATTTAACTCAATTTAAATTGAACGGTATGCATAAATCGGCAAATTGTATTCAATGCCATCAAGGTGAAACAATTAAAGAAATACATCTGTTTTCAAATTCTGAAAATAAATGTGAGGATTGCCATTTAGATATACATTATAATCGATATGGGCAAGATTGTAACCAATGTCATAATGCTAATTCATGGAATTTTGCAGGGAAATGGTCAGCACATGAAATGACAATGTTTCCTTTAGTGGGTGCACATAAATTTATTAATTGTAATGAATGCCATTCACAATATTCAAGCGAGTTTTTATCTACTGAATGTATTTCATGCCATTTAATAGAATATGAATCCCAAGTTTCAATAGGAATTCATCCTGAAAATCAAAATTGTGAATTATGCCATAATACGAGAACTTTTATTCCTTCAGATATGTCAAAACATGATATATTTTTTCCAATTTATTCAGGTGAACATAAAGGTGAATGGACATCATGTAATTCTGAATGTCATATTTCACCAAATGATTATACACAATTTTCATGTGGATTAAATGGTGTGTGTCATAAACATAGAAAATCAAAAATGGAAGAAGAACATGATGATGAAAATGGATTTATTTATGAAAGTAGTGCATGTTTTAATTGCCATCCGCAAGGTGAAGATGATTAAATATTTTAACATTATTACTTTATTATTTTTCACAGGACTTTTTGCAGATGATATTGAAATAGTTAAAGGTAAAATTACTTATCTTACTGTTGATCAAGTTTATTGTGATATTGGAAGTAAACAAAATATTATTATTGGAGATACTTTAAAAATCACAAGAAGAGGCGATTTTCTTGGCTCTGTAATTGTTTCTCATGTTGCAACAAATTCATCGGTATCAGATAAAATTTCTTCTCAATTAGAATTTAAACTCGGTGACATTGTTATTTTAAAAATTAATGATAACCGAAATGTTGATAATGAGAATAATATTATTATTAATCCAATTGTTGTAAATAACCCCGTTGAGACGCCAAAACAAAATATCAAATTATCTCAACATGGTACTATTTCATTTCGTACAAATTATAATACAATATCAAATGAACCTATGCTATACCAATCGCTTCAATATGGTTTGGCAATAAATAATCCATTTCCCATTCATTTTTTTGCTTTTGGACAATCAAATTCAAATACGGGAAAATTTATACTTTATCAAGCTAAACTAGATTTTGGTTCGAGAAAAAAGGGAATCTTTTTACAAGCTGGCAGAGTATTTACTGCAGAGTTATCTGGCATTGGTGCTACAGATGGAATTTTGACACAATGGCGAAAAAATAAATCCTATTCCATTGGTGCTTTATTTGGTTTTCAGCCTGATAATGAGTCTTATAAACCCAATTACTTGCAGAAGAAAATAGGTGTTTACTCTACAATAAATAAAAAATTAAACAATTTAATATTAAACGGTACGGGAAGTATAGTAGGACAATATGAAGAAAATATCCCACAAAGAGAATTTTTCTTTTTTAAGATTAAAGGTCGATATAATAATAATTTAGAATTTAATATTTGGCAATTAACTGATTATTATGGAGAAGGGTTAAATAATCCTTCCTATTTTGAATTGACCTCTTCTCAACTTTCAATCCGATATAAAGCAATATTTGGTATTGTTTTCCAATCGAAATATTCAATGCGAATTAATCCTATATATTTTACAAATGATGAAAGTACACAGGATTCCTTAATTTCCAATGAAATTCGCTCTGGATGGCTAAATTCAATTCGATTTTCAATTCCCAAAATTGGTCAATTTCAAATTGGTTCAAATATTCGTATC
>Ga0209992_10002364_pt1 | contig 17478 bp, 13 predicted proteins | sample 2SBtaG_2_FD_182564 | JGI IMG/M metagenome (GOLD analysis project Ga0209992, IMG submission 182564) | Deep subsurface microbial communities from Kolumbo volcano to uncover new lineages of life (NeLLi) - 2SBTROV12_ACTIVE470 metaG (SPAdes)... | ecosystem: Environmental > Aquatic > Marine >... | reverse complement strand
ACTCTCCTTAGCTCCACACTTCTTCCAATCATGTCCGTCCCGACATGTCCCAAAAACCCGACCACGTATTGCGTGATCGGGTTTTTTGATTAGGATCATTCATTCTCCGAGATGAGGATGTGTTTCGGATTTGCTGCTGCGTAACCCTGTCAGGAGAAAGGCGTACCCGAGATTCGACCAATCCCTCCCAGACCCATGCGCATACTGATCTTCGTTTTAGCCATGCTTCCGCTGTCTGCATGCACCACAGGATCCCTCCCTTCGTTTTCTCCCTCGACTACACTTCCAGATGTCGCATTCAGGACATCTGCTCAACATGACAGCGTGATGGCGGACAAGGAATGGCCCTATGTGCTTGAACTCGGAAACGAAGATACAGGACTACTCTATTATGGCTCATGGCACACCAATGATGCCGACGATCCCCAGATCGCCGATATTGAAACCAGATTCACCGAGTTCAGACCGACAGTAGCTGTCACCGAGAATACGGGCGGTTTTCACCTTCCGGGAAGAAAGCAGAAAATCAAATTCCTGGGAGAGTTCGGACAGGTTATCCATCTGGCCGAGGAAGCCGGAATACCAGTATGGACGCTTGAGCCTACCTGGGAGGATGAAGTATCTCTTGTTCTGGAGACGTTTTCACGTGAAGAAGCGACACTCTTCTATACGCTCCGTGTCTACCTGTCCGAACGGGGCGATGAAGTAAGACCCGAAAAACTTGAAGACCTGGCCCTTCACCTTCTTAAAAAACGTGGAGCCCGAACCGGTTTGGATCGAAGTGTTTCATCGATTGAAGAAATGGATGCTGTTTGGACATCTCAGTTCTTCGACGAACGAGACTGGCGCACCCTGCCATCCAGTGCTGTCTGGCCAAATGATGACGGGACCCGGCTTCAACAACTTTCCGCTCTGGTCAATCAGGTGCGTGACCGACATGCCGCGGCTATCATACTGGAATTGACGGCTAGAGGTGAACGCGTCTTTGCCATTGCAGGCGGAAGTCACGTCGTCAAACAGGAGCCCGTCCTCAGGGCCGGACTGTCGGGGCAATAATCTATTCGTAACGAAGACTCTCGATGGGATCCGCCATGGCGGCTTTCACCGACTGGTACGTGACCGTGATGACAGCCAGCGCCAATGCGGTCAATCCAGCAAGGGCGAAGATCCACCAGGCGAGATCGATTCTGTAGGCGAAGTTGTCCAACCATCGCGACATGATATACCATGCAAATGGTACCGATATGGCAACCGAAATGATGACCAACTGGGCAAGTTCGGACGTCATCAAGACGAATATCTGACCGACATTGGCCCCCATTGCCTTCCGGATGCCGATCTCTTTCGTGCGTTGCTCGGCTGAATAGGAGGCAAGGCCCAGCAATCCCAGACACGCGATGAAGACGGCCAAAATGGAAAAAATGGACACTATCGTACCGATCTGTCGATCGCTGCGATAGAGGGCATCGAACTCATCGTCAAGAAATTTGAACACGAACGCGCGACCCGGCGCCATGTCTTTCCAAATAGTTTCGATTCCAGCCATCGTCGCCGAAATACTTGCGCCGCTCGTTTTTAGCATCAAGAAACTGAACTGTCCAGGTTCGATGAACAATGCCTGAGGACCGATGTCGTTGTGCAGCGACTGATAGTGGTAATCCTTGTAGACGCCCACGATTTGACCGACGCGATTTGACATCAAGTTGATTCGGCGTCCGATCGCTTCTTCGGCGTCCCATTCTATTTCATCGATCAGCGACTCGTTCACCAGATACCTGTAGCTGCCGTTGCTGGCCTCGTATCCCGGATCGTCGGCGAATCCATTACCTGCGATAATATTCAGCCCCAGTGTCGTCGACACATCTTGATCGGCAGGGATTCCGGATACGAGGATGGCACCGTTGGCATCATCGGCTTCCAGATCCTGACCCTCGATTTTCATTCCATATCCGGAAAACTGATAGCCCGGGATGCTGTGCACCGCCGACGCATCAGTGACTTCGGGTAGCTGAAGAAAGGCCGCCTTGAGGCGCTGATAAGAATCCCTCAGTTGAGAGTCGGAAATCGTCAGGACAAGGACGTTCTCCTTGTCAAAGCCGAGTTCTTTGTCCTGAAGATGCACCAGCTGAAAACGGACTATCATCATGCCCGCGAGAAGGAATACCGTCACGGAGAATTGAAACACCACGAGAATTCTTCTGAACCCAAACCCGCCTGAACCGGTCCGGGACGAGTTCTTCAACACACGCGCTGGTTCGAATGAGGCCAGCATCAGCGCCGGATAACTACCAGCGATAAGGCTGATCAGGATTCCTAGTCCGAACAGTACCGGCAAAATAAGCGGATCCGACAGTGGCTCGAACAATACAGCCTTTCCGGACAGATCGTTAAATGGTTTGATGGCAAGCGAGACAAGAAGTGCAGCAATTGCCATCGCAAAGAAGACCAGAAGAGCAGACTCACCAAAAAACTGACGGGAGAGTTGACCTCTGTGAGCACCGGAAAGTTTGCGGATACCCACTTCGCGCGCGCGGCGTGCCGCGCGCGCGGTCGCCAGATTCGTGTAGTTCGCGCAAGCCACCAGCAAAATCAGAAGCCCGATCGCCGAAAACATATAGACGAACACCATTCGCCCTTCATGAATCAGCCTGATGTCGGTCAGCTTCTGCAGATTCAACTCAAAGCTCTCCGGAATAGCTCCACCCGACTGGGCACGTCGCTCATTCACCAACACGTCCATTTTTGCTTTGACGTTGTCGAGCGTAGCAGAGCGCTCCAGCAGCAAATAGGTGTAAAAGTTGGCGGAATTCCAGATTTCCCGCGTAGCCCAACTCGTCGATGCAAAGGAGGCCAGGAAATCAAATTGCAGGTGCGAAGTCAGCGGCAAATCCCGGATGACCAGAGTCACCTCGAATTCGGATCCAGACCCAACGGACAAGGTCTGCCCCATTGGATTCTCGTTGCCGAAGTATTTGATCGCGCTCGATTCCGTCAAGACGACCGTACCGGGTCGATTCAGGGCGATTGACGGATCACCCGCGATTACCTCAAATGTGAAGACATCGAACACGGTCGAATCAGCATAGAAGAAGCCGGATTCTTCGAACATGCGCGAGTCCTTTCGCACCGAGGTTGGTCGATACATCCCGTAAGGATATATGCGGGCGAAGGCTTCAACTTCGGGAAATTCGCGAGACAACGATGGTCCGACGGCCGTTGGCGTAACGACCTGGCGTTCGCCGTAGAGGACGCGCACAATCCTGTCCGCGTTGTCGTTGTGCTGATCAAAACTCATCTCGTCCCTTACGAAGAGAAGAATGACGAGGAAACAGGCCAGGCCTGCTGACAGACCGAGAATATTTATGGACGTGTAGCCCTTGTTTCGCCACAGATTTCTGATTGCAATTCGTATATAACCGGCAAACATTTTCAACTCCCAGATTAACTCTTTGAACAGTCCTTGACGAGACGCCACCTTTTCCCAGAACACCTTTTTGTATTCGTCTTCCATTCCCAATGGATCTCCCACCTCCCTGAGCGCATTGCGATACGCTTCTTTCTCATCGAGTCCCTGTTCAACTCCGAATTGAACATGGTCACGAATGTGACGCTCGAGTTCTTCGATATCTTCCTGCAGGAAGATGCGATTGTGCTCGAGACTACGTCTCCAGGTCGATATGGCAGCATCCAGATTGAACATCAGGTCATGGCCAGTTCTGGTCCCCACAACTTCATCAGAATGGAGTGGATGTCCAGCCATTCTTTCTTGTCTGCCGCGAGAGCAGTCTCCCCTTTCCGGGTCAGTCGATAATACTTCCGCCTCGGACCAGACTCAGAGGGTCGCCACAGCGATACAATGAATCCTTTCGTTTCCAGACGATGCATGAGCGGATACAGCGTACCTGCAGTCCATTTGAGTTGGCCATCGGACAGGTCCAGAGCCCGCTGCATGATTTCATAGCCATAGGCTTCGCCCCGACTCAGAATAGTCAGAACAATGGGTTGGAGAGAGGCTGCGACGAGGTTTTTTGAGAACATGGGAACTGTGTCTGTTGAGCTATATCGTACTGCAATATAGCGTCCTGGTTACAGTTCAGGAAAAATTGGTCTCAATCACCACTTTTTCGGGCCCGCTGCCTGAATATCCCGACCTTCGCTGTTCAACGGCGTCTGCCCAGCGATGCGTACGCACGATTTGCCAGATGGGGATGTGTCGCTCTGAATTGCTTCTGGCGATCTTCCCATGTCACTTCGTCAATCTCGAGAAGAATCTCATGATCCATCAACTGCAGTTTCCGGTGTTCGATGAATTCGTCGAACACACCCAGCCGGTAGGCCAACAGGGTCATCAGTATGAGAGCGGATAAAATCATGCGTGGGATTTGGTGTCGATCTGTCTACGCAAGTGTTTACACCATGGCAAGAACCGAGTTGCACACCAATATGTCAATTCCGATTGCCCTTTTTTTGCAAATAGAGTCCCCATGCAGACTGAGCAATTATCACTCTTCTTTGCTATTGTAAACGAATCGTTTTCGAGAATCTGCCAGTGGCCAACGCTGAACACATCGACATCCTTGACCAGGGCGTTCCCGCCTGGAACGACTGGCGGGAGAGAAGTCCGGATATCATTCCGGACCTGAGCACTCACGACTTGACAGGGCGATTCCTGCAAAAGATCAATTTTTCCGGGGCCAATCTGAAAGCGACGCTCTTGACCGTTGCCGAATTGGAGGAAGCGAATCTAGATGGGGCAGATCTTACCGGAGCCAATCTTACGGGCGCTGATCTCAACCGGGCCACTGCTCGAAAAGCGTGCTTCCAGGGAGTGGACATGAGCTTCGCGACGATGACCTTTGCAGATTTGAGTGGAGCCAATATGACCCGAACCAGGCTTTCCGAAGCCATTCTGTTCAATGCCATTCTCAAGGGTGCCTGCCTCGCCAACGCTCACCTGCGAGAGACCATTCTCACCGGATCAGACCTGTCAGGGGTGGACTTCAGCGACGCAAGCATCATCGACGTCATTTCAGAAGGAGCCATTCTTCCGATCGACATGCCCAAAATGGTCAGAAAAAAGTCCTGATCGGCCGCGTTTACTTCAGAAACGTGTACGTGTACTTCAGAAGCACCGTCCGGTTGTTCGATACCGGCAGGGCAGGCGTATCGCGGAATCGATCGGCATTCAGGTTTTCGGTGTACACAATCCAGAGGTCATTTCCTTCGGCCACATTGTAACGGAATCGAACATTTGAAGCGACGAGCTTCGAAGAAGTGTTGTACTGCAGGAAGGAATTCAGCGACAGTTTGGTATTCAGGCCAATCTGTGACCGAACCCCCACCTGATGAATGTTCGCCGTCTGATCCCGCTTGTTGAATTCGAGTCGTGTGTACTGGTAGCTGCCCGACAGTTCCAGAAATCTACTCACATTCCAGGTTGGGCTGAACTGGACACCGTAGCGGGTGCCATCATAGAAGGAGCCGGCCCTCAATTCTGTCCGTCCCCGGATCAACCCACCGTCTGGAAGACTGTAATTTCCCTGCCACTCCACAAACTCATGCCTTCCCACCGGGACGGTCGTATCGTCAGGAAAACTAAGCTCGTCCGTCAGGTCTTCGACAATGTAATTGAGACTCATCCGAGCGCTGGCACTCGATTTAAAATCCCAGTCGTAACTCGTTCCCGCCCTGATCGATTCGACGCTTCCGTCTTCATTGCGGAAGTAGACATTGCCATAGTGCGATCCGTCATGTGTGCGCAGTTTGGCCTCCTCCGGCGCCAACCAACCGTATTGAAAATCATAGGACAGTTGGGTCACATCATTTCGCTGGACAAATCCGATTCCAGGATCGTATTCACTACCTGAGTAGGACAATCCCGACCGAAAGGAAAATCCAATGTCGCCGCGGCGTTGCAAATTGACGGATGCATAGGCTGCGTCCGTGAAATTGAATCCACTTTCATCGATGATGTCATCCTCAAAGGTCTGGGCCCATTTCAGATCCAGGTAATCATCTTCTCCCACTTTGAAACTGCCATCCGCGCCATACGCGAAATTGTTCGAGCCATCGTCGCCCAACCTGCTGGTCGCCAGAATCCCGGCATACGACTGATCGTTGACCACCTGTCTTCGAAAACGGACTACACCGAAGTTTTCGGAGGGTGAATCGCCAACGGATTCCGTCTGCATATTGATTACTCCGACGTCCCAGGCCCCGATTTTACCCACCAGTCGCCCTCCTCCCAGAATCCGAACGGTTTCACCATCGTTAATACCAATCTGGCGGCTGTGGAAGAGGCGATCCCTTCGTCCGGTCGAAAACTCAAACAGCCCGGATCTCTCCTGAAAAAACTGTCTTTTTTCGGGGAAGAACAGCGAGAAACGTGAAAGATTGACTTGCTGGTCATCGGCCTCAACCTGTGCAAAATCTGTGTTAACGGTTGCGTCCAGCGTCAGATTACTGTTCAGGGCATATTTCAAGTCGAGACCCGCCTGACGCGTCAGTTCGCTGTCAAATTGGTACGCGCTACCTGCATCATTCAGGGAATTCACTCCCGTACTTCCGCCCGTCACATACGGAGTAATGTAGAGCGGCTTCTTACTCTGAATTCCCTCCATCGTGACCTTTCTGGCCTGCGAGGGTTTTGCATAGCCAAGGCTCCAGTTGGCCGGGATCCAGGGGTAGACATGTCTCTCACCCTTTCGAGCGATAAAGCGGTAAACTGTCATTCCCATCTCCACCTTCCCATCGATCTCCTGAAAACTCAGGCTCGAGTAGGGGATGCGCATTTCGGCGAACCATCCGTCCTCGGTGCGTTGGGTTTCAACATCCCAATAGGTATTCCAGGATTGGTTGACTGCGCCTCCTCCGAACGAGGACCCTCCAAAATGCCCGTTGGCATCTCTTGAAATCGCCATGTCGAATCGAACTCCAGTTGGCGAAACGAAAAACCAAAGTGCGTTTTCATTGTCGTTGAATGTATCCAGCACGATGCCAAACGTATCATCGCCCGACCAGCGATCCCGGTAGAGTGTATTTGCTCGAATATTCTCAGGGTCCGAGTCATACAATTTCCCTGAGACATACATGTAATCGTCATCGTACCCGACACGTATCTCCGTACGCTCGGTCATTTCTCCTTTGGGAATCGGCTCGTACATCTGAAGTGGAAGGGCATCCACAGACTGCCAGGCTGCTTCGTCAGCGAATCCATCCAGATTGATGGTCCCTTCGATACGTTGCAGTGGCATCGGATCCTGGGCAGCAACATCGGACAGGGTACCTGCAAGAATCAGCAGGGCAAATAGAACTCGTTTCATGTAGGGAGGGTGAGGATATTGCTCAGTAGGTGGCGACGGATGAATCAATTTTTTGGGACCAGGCAATGATACCGCCGGCCAGATTGAACACGTTGTCGTATCCCTGTCCGCGCATCCACAAAACGGCGCGGGCCGAACGCGCGCCGGATCGGCACATCATGACGATTTTTCGGGCCTTGTCGGGAGCAACGGAGCTTATTTTCTCCGGCAACTCATTCATGGGCAGAAGTTGCCCGCCGATGTCGGCGATGGTCAACTCTTCGGCTCGTCTGACATCGAGAAGCAGAAAGTCATCTTCGCCTTGCATCATTTCGTGCAATTCGTGAACGTCGATTTCGGGAACTCCAGGTGAGAAAAACACGGAAGAATGCTGGGTGTCTGGGTGTGGCGGACTTTCCGAACTGTCCGAAAATGCCGTTTCCACCCCGGATGATCCACTTTCTTGGACCCCGGAACAGAACGCTTCATAGTCGACCAATTCATCGACGGTTGGACGCTCTCCACAAACGGCACATTCCACATCCTTGCCGAATGAAAGTCGTTTGAAATCCATGCTCATCACATCGACCATCAAAACGCGACCGATGAGGGGTTCACCGATGCCCGTAATCAACTTTATGGCCTCTGCCGCCTGAAGGGTCCCAAGAATTCCCGGCAGTACGCCGAGCACTCCTCCTTCTGCGCAAGACGGAACAGATCCTGCCGGCGGAGGCTCAGGGAAAAGACAGCGATAGCAGGGACCGTCTTCCGCCGCAAACACGGATACTTGCCCATCGAATCGATAAATTGAAGCGAATGCGTTCGGCGTGCCGGTCAGAACACAGGCGTCGTTGACCAGGTACCGGGTGGCGAAGTTATCTGTACCATCTGCGACCACGTCATAGGCGCCGATGATCTCCATCGCATTTGTTCTGTCGAGCCGAACGGGATGGAGCACAACTTCCACGTGTGGATTAATCTCTTCGAGTTTCCTGGATGCTACTTCCAGCTTGGAGGATCCCACGTCAGAGGACCCGTACAGAACTTGACGGTGAAGATTGCTTTCTGCAACCTCATCGAAATCCACGATACCGATCCGGCCAACACCTGCTGCCGCGAGGTACATCAGAACAGGAGATCCAAGACCTCCTGCCCCGACCACCAAAACGGACGATCTTTTCAATTTCAGTTGCCCCTCCTCCCCCACCTGTGGGAGAAGAAGATGCCTGCTGTATCTCGCTCTTTCCTGTGGGCTGAGCATTAGAACCAAAAGGTTTGGTGTTGGCCAGTGATTTGTCGATACTCCGGTGCTGCTCGAGTAGCGAGTGCTTCAACGTGTGGCGTTCAAATAGGTCCCTACTACCCAGACATGACCGATTCTCTATACATCATAGGCTTTCTGAGCGCCATCATATTCCTGACGGAACTGCTCGTACGGAAGACGTTTTTGAAGCATTTCGGGACGGCATTGCTCGTCATTCTGGTCACCGCCCTTGTTGCAAATATCGGCTTGCTCCCGACAGGATCTTCAGACGGCGGACCCGTTGAAGCGTACGACTTCATTTTTTCGACCGTGGCACCGCTGGCCATCTTCTGGCTTCTCCTGCCGGTCAACCTGAAACACATCATGAAGGCCGGGTGGCCGATTATTCTTCTGTATCTGTTCGGTTCGTTGGCCACTGCTATCGGCGTATTCGTGGGCATGTGGGTCATCAATGGTCCCGAAACGATCGGTCCACTGTATCACGCGATCGGAGGGATGTTTGTTGGTACCTATACCGGTGGAAGTGTCAATTTCAATGCCCTCGGTCTTCACTACGAAGTGATGACAGAAGGCGTTCTGTACGGCGGCTCCATCGTCGTAGACAACATCGTGACGACCATTTGGATGATCGTCACGCTTGCAGTGCCCAGAGCTCTTTCTCATATGTGGCCCAGAAAGCCGGGTCAGGAAATCGCAGATTTTATCGGCGAGGTCAAGACAGGTGAACAAGAGGATACTGAGACGATTCACCCGATCGACCTCGGAGTTGTTCTTGCGCTTGGACTTGGAGCGGTCTGGCTTTCCAACCGGGTAGCCATGGTATTTCCAGCTGTCCCTTCCGCGATATTCCTCACGATTATCGCCCTGATTCTGGCCCAGATTCCGAGCCTTTCCAGATTGCCGGGCTTAAAGGTCATGGGAATGTTCGCAGTCTATCTGTTCCTCTGCGTAATCGGAGCTTACTGTGACATTGGCGCCATGGGGGAACTGGGTAGTCTTGGAGTGTCCCTGTTGACCTTCACGACGGTTGCTGTCCTGGTCCACGGCCTATTGGTGTACTCAATGGCATGGGCGCTGAAAATCAACCCCGTCGTGGCTTCGATTGCATCCCAGGCGAATGTTGGCGGTGGGACCTCGGCTCTGGCCCTGGCCAGGAGTCTGGGAAGGGAGGATCTTGTTCTTCCGTCAATCCTGATCGGCTCGTTGGGATACGCCGTTGGTACCTTCCTGGGATTCTGGGTGGCCGAAAGTTGGCTTCCAATCCTCCTTTAGGACCTGGTTACAGACCGAAAAACTCGACTATCTCTCCGGGAATGAAGTCATACCACTGGTGTCTTCCTTCCAGAATCTCATCCATTCGGACCTGGGAATTATCTCGGCACTGACCGATACTTCGGACATCTCTGGACAGGTCGGTGTCGTCATATGTCTGTCGTTCGAGACCCAGAGGACAGTCATTTGCCTCCCGCCAGAACAGCATCGTTTCGTAGGAACTCAGCGACTGATAACCGCCCGACTGAAATCCGGTTATCGGTACGGACCCGTCATCCGTTCCGTGCATCAGCAGCACATCCAGTCCGACTTCCGGCTGGCAGCTTGAGGCCATGGGCGAGGACATCATACCAGATATCGATGCTACTCCTTTGAATGTTGAGCTACGTTCGCAGGCGAGTCGCTGCGTGAAAAACGCGCCCTGAGAATATCCTGCGGCAAAGACACGATCCCGGTTCAGGCTGTAGTCGTCGTCTATGATGTCGATAATCTCGTCCACCAACCCAACGTCATCCACACCGTCTATGTCTGCCTGGGTGCAGTCGCATCCTTCAGCCCAATTGCTCCCTCTCGAGGACGGATACGCGACGATAAATCCTTGCTGGTCTGCCTTTTTGTCAATCCCCGAATGCTGCTGAAATGCAGCTCCTGAATCACCCGATCCATGAAAGACGAGAAGCAGTGGATACGAAACGTCCGCTGAGTATCCATCGGGAATGTGCAGGTACACAAATCGATTCACACCGTCCTGCAGAATCGAGATCCGTTCATCTGAGCCGGACGATGATGCGGAAGAACAACCCGCCTGCAATATTCCGGCAATGGTGAGTAGTATGATACTGGCGTTTCGCATGGAAGAAAAATTAGGACCAGGGTGCCTCCCGGAACAGGCAAAATGGAGTCCGAATCGAATAACAATACCAATTCGCCGGGCTCGGTGTATACTAAAAATACTTAATTATTAAGTTTTATTTACGAAATACTGGATTTTATTTCATTTAACGGACGATGGAACCACATATATTAAGGTTACAACGAACGACAACGCAACATTTTGAGGCCCCTGTCGTAGTTATTTGAGTATTCACGGAGGACGCCCATGGATTCGATTTATCTCATCAGCTTGATCGTCGGTGGATTTTTCGTTTTGCTCTCCATATTTGGAGCTGGAGAGCACGATTCGGAAACCGATTTCGATCATGATTTCGATCATGACGTGGACTTTGATCACGACATGGATTTCGATTCTGACGCCGATTTTGATTCCGACCTTTCCATTGACGTCGACAGTGGTCCTGACTTCGTAGACCTGCTCAGTATCAGGGCCCTGTTTCTTTTCGCCGCCTTCTTCGGATTAACCGGAGTACTTCTGACGATGTTCGGAACCGGCGAACCCCTCGTGGCCTCCCTGTCTACGGTGACCGGACTCCTAGTTGGCCTCGGTGGAAACTGGATCATCAAAAAATTTGCCTATGAGCAGGTGTCCAGCCAGGTCTCCGATTCAGATATGAAAGGCCGAACTGCCAAGGTCCTACTCCCTTTCGAGGGTGACGAAAACGGCAAGATTCTGCTGAAGGCCGGTGGGAAAAAAATGCAGGTCACTGCCCGCCTGTTTGAATCAGGTGAAGCCGAGGCCGTAAGACCGGGTGACCAGGTTGTGGTCATTCGAATGGACGGCCGAATAGCTGAGGTTGTCCGACCAGACTGAGTTTTCCGGCCCAAGACGGCGGCTCAACATCACTTAATCCCAATTCAAACACTATATAGAAGCACAAGCAAAAAACCCATCCAACCTTAACACCGTTAACTACACTCAATCGGCTTGTTTGCCGGTTTCCCATCAGACAGGAGAAGCACCATGGAATTATTAGTCATACCCGCCATTCTGATTCTCGGCATACTATCGGTGCTCGGGATAATCCGGGCGAACTTGAAGATCTGCCAGCCCAATGAGGTTCTGATATTCTCAGGTCGAAACAGACTTCTCTCCGACGGATCCAAAGTGGGTTACCGCGTGATCCAGGGTGGACGTGGATTTCGAATCCCGATCATCGAACAAGTGGATCGTTTGGAACTCAATACGATCCCCATCGACTTGACTGTGTCGAACGCGTACTCAAAAGGTGGTATTCCCCTGGTTGTGCGGGCCATCGCCAACGTTAAGATTTCTTCGGGAGAACACGAGTTGAATAACGCGGTGGAGCGACTTCTGGGCAAGTCACTCGACTCCGTCCAAACGATTGCGAAAGAGACTCTCGAGGGAAATCTGAGAGGCGTGGTGGCATCGCTAACCCCGGAAGAAGTGAACGAAGACCGCTTAAAGTTTGCCAAAGAACTTCTCGATGAGGCCGACAACGACTTGTCCGCACTGGGCCTGCAGCTCGACACCCTGAAAATTCAGAGCGTTGAAGACGACAGAGGATATCTCGATGCCATCGGTCGTCAGAGTACGGCCAACATCATCGCTGCTGCCGAGGTAGTGGAAGCTGAAAAACGCGAACAGGCAAAACTGGCAGAAGCGGCGGCCGACCTGGAGATTACCCGCGCGCAGAATGACGTCCGGATTTTGAGAGCTCAGTTGGCTGCGAAAGCTGAGGCAGAAGAAGCCAAGATTGAAGTGGCCGCCAGAGTGGCAGAAGCCGTCGCTGAACAGGAGCTTGCCTCTCAGGAAATCCTCCTTTCGGAGAAAAGACAGAGAGCGGAAGTCATCGTCGCTGCTGAGGCAGCGCGTCAGGCCAAAGAGGAAGTCGCAAAAGGAAACGCAGCGCGCATCTTCGAAGATGGTCAGGCTGAAGTCAATGTCCTGGCCCGGAAGCTGGAACTATGGAAGGAAGCTGGTTCGGATGCTGAACGGCTATTCCTGATCCAGATGCTGCCTGACATTTTGAAAGAAGTCATCAAAACGGTAGACAATTTGAAAATCGACAAGCTTACCGTAGTCGACAGTGGCCAAGGAGGCCCGGGAACAGGTGTTCCTGCTGTTTTCAGTCAGATCGCTGGCTCCACACCTGCACTGCTGGAAAGCCTGAAAGCATCGACCGGGGTTGATATTGCTGGTATGCTGAGCAAAGCCTCAGAATCAGCAGAGTCGGAAGACGAACCTGAGTCAGCGGACGAGTAGTCCGCCCTCAGCCGGGCACGCTTTCATCGGATGAGCCCGGACGCGCGGCGGTCCCGTTCTTCGGAACGGGACCGCCGCACCATTTTCAGTCGATTTTTAGTCCACAGAATTTTGTAAAAGCAGAGAGCTTCACGATTTTAGACACTCACCGATCGGAAGCCCATGACCAGAGCTCTCTTCTTATTTGTCGCCGCCATATTCATGGTCGCGGGCGACGCATCAGACGCCTTTTCGCAGAGCACGCCCAGGCGTGTTTTTGTGGAAGCAGGATTCGGCGCTGGAACATACACAGGCGAGAGAGGCCCCCAGGGAGGGGTATCAGGAGTCTACTGGTTGCGCGACAGCTTTGGAGCTGGCCTGCACGTTGGGGCGGGATATCGCCTCATGCAGTCGATCGATCTGGTAGGCAGTTTCTCGGCAGGAACCTACCCGAGCATCAGTCGAAACAAGGACAAGCTGAATCACATCATCGCGTCCAGAACAGAAGAGTCACGATCCTCATTTGTAATCGAAGCCAGATATCGGATGCTGGCATTTGGCCAATATGAACCCTGGATCGGAGCGGGGCTGGGCCGCGCACACGGCACGATCAATGGTAAGACCAAATCTGGAAAAGCAGCTTTTCTCGGGCTCGGGATATCCAGACCAATTGGCCGTTTTAATGTTTTTACCCAAATTCGCCAGCAGTTCGTCTCACCTAATCAGGTTCTGGACCTTGCCGGACCAGGACGTTCTCCCGACGTCCTGACCAATTTCAGCTTGGGGCTGAGGTACCATCTCAGAAAACGTCCTCCAAGATTGGGCACGGTCGTGATATCCGGTCCGGGTTTTCTGAAAGCCGGCGAAGAAGGCGAATTCAGTATTGGCACCTCGCTGGATCCCGTTGACTACTCGGTCACGTGGACCTTCAGTGACGGTACTCAGATGAACGGATATGCGGTGCGTCATGCCTTCGCGGGTGCTGGCGAATATGAGATTTCGGCTCGGGTCGAAAATTCCAGGCAGGCAGTCGATATCGTGACCACGGTCAGCGTTGAGCGACGGCTGGAGCCGATTTCAATAACGGTTGTGACACAGACTCCAATGTCACCGGTAACCGGATCGGCAGTCGAATACCGACCCGTCATCAGGGGAAACCCCGTCGAGTGTTTCTGGGACTTTGGAGATGGGAGTGTTGCCAATGAATGCGAAACGAGCCACGTCTTCGAAGACCCCGGGGCTTATCAGGTGGTTCTGACCGCGACAAACGACGAGTATTCTGATTCTGCACAACGCGAAACGACAGTAAAGACGGATGTCTGTTCGGCGTTTCCTTCGTTAACGAGTGTCTATTTCGGCGCGAGTTCGTCCGACCTTTCGCTGGAGATGAGACAGCTGCTGCGCGACAATTTTTCTGCCGCCGCCACCTGTCCGGACAGAATTCTGAGTATCACCGGCTTCGCCCTGAGCTCCGAACAAAATGCCGATGAACTTGCCCAACGACGAGCAGAAGCGGTAATGCAATACTATATGAACCTCGGGATATCGTCGTCGAAAGTTGACTTGGGACAGACGTCAGTTCAGGACTCGGTATCAGACTCAGAACTTGAATGGACCGGACGAAGGACCGAAACCACTCTGATCAAACGTTAGGCTCCTTTAGCTAAAAAGTCTGACCGGCCGCGAAGCGTATTTTCGAAAGGAGCTACCCAGTCTGATGCAACGCACAGCCGCATTCTTTCCAAGCTGAGCAGCGGTGTTTGCAATCGGCGGCTTCGATTCGATGAAGCCTCAACGATCATCTCGTCCGACGCCTTTCTGCCAGCCGCCAATTTGCCATAGTTGGAAAACCAGCCCGGGTACTCGCACATCAACGCATAAGTCAGATCTGACACAATTTGATCCAAACCGGCAGGAGTTCTGGAGCCAGATATCGTCATTCGATGCAGCGCGGTGAACCCTCCGTAGACAAGGACCAATGCGTCCTGTCCTGCTTCGGGTCGTCCATACCTCCCTGATGTACGCAGCGCAATCTTTTCTCCATCTTTCTCCAGAATCAGGGCTGCTTCAAGTTCTCCGTCCGGAGTTGCGATCCACACGCTTCGTTCCAGGTAAACATCCCGCTGCAGGATGGGCCCCAACTCCTGCTGCAACAGATCCATCACTGACGTTGCTTTTTGACGAAGCACTCCGGAATGGCTGCTCAACACGCGGCGAACGGGCCCCCGATCCACTTTCTGATTCCGGATCCACTCGATTGTTGGATATGCGCTGACCTGTACCATTTGCTCGCTCTGGATAGATTGATTATCGACTACTCAATAATACAGTGAGGGGTGTGACATCATTTTGTCACACCCCTCACAAAAACCTACTGGCACGACCAAAAACCTACCTGAGAGGCCGTCCGAGTCGGAAAAACGTACCTCCTTCCGATCCTGTCGCCACGTCGACACGGAAGGGTAGGCCGAATGGATACGAGATACCGGCACCGATCTCATGATGTCGGCCGCCGAACTCACCCAGGTCAACCTTCGACGAAAAAGCATGGCCGCCAAAGAAGTGTATTCCCATTCCTTTATCCGCGAGCCACCAGAGACCGAGTTTTTCAAACAGCGCCGTCGTGAAATCGTGGGTCCAAAATATTCCGGCAAGCTCATCGGCCAGAAAGCGACTGCTCGAAAGAGTTCTGAATCCGGCAAATTCTGCGAATGGTCCGGCTGATCCGGACAATGAAAACTGGCGCTGAAGAGGAAGGGCGCCCTGACTCGTTCCTCCTATCGCCGTGATCCTGAACCAGTTGGGTCTGCTCCGGCTCTTGTAAAACGTCTCCAGCTTCAAAGAGCCACGGGCCTCGAAACGCCGGAACTCAAAATCGGAATCCCAGATGGGGCCCGGAGATCGCTCGAAGGCAAGATCCAGTGACAGTCTTTCCCGGTCTCCAAATTCAGCACCAACAATGACTGACCGCAAAATGCCTCTTTTAACCGGGGGGTTCTCCCGCTGATCGTTCTGGAACAACCACCCGTCGAAGTCGCTGAGCCTCTTGAGTGATCGGTGCTTTTCGCGGCTGAAGCTGACAGAAAGCAGCACGGGGAATCCTATAGGTACAAAATCTACTCCCGCCGTCTGCTTCTGCAGGTCGAAATAGTCATATATGTCATCCCAACCCATGTAGGTCGCCATACCCGGGACGAATCGACCTAGAGCCTCTGGTCGTGCCACGACCGAGGTCGCATCGAGAATTGAAGCATTTACATATCCGCGGACAAAACGGGTTTGCCAGGGAACGCTGACTTCGGCCTTGTACGACGGGCGTTTTCTCTGACGTGAATAGCCGACAGATGTACGCCACGAAATGGCGTGGTCACGCTCGATACCATATCCCAGTCCGGGATGCCAGCCATCTACCCGGTTGAACCAGAACCAATCTCCGGCGGCTATACGATCCACCAGCGCGAGTCTTCCCGCGGCTCGCTCTTCGTCAGGATCTTCTTCCGAAACGGCAACAGCCGTGTAGTTGGAGAGGAGGCCTTCGGGCCGAAATGCCGATTCAAGCGTCATACCCGGCGGCATCGTGAACATCTGTTCTGCCTCTCGGGGAGTCATCGGGATGTAAGACGGATTCTGCAGAAACAGATCCACGTTGATGTCAGCCAGTGGATGTCGAACCTGAGATGGTCCGGGCACACCGAGAGAATCTGGTACCGGCGGGTTGACTACATGAAGTGACATCCCCGATACCTGCTCGTATCTGGCGGAGGGGTAGGACACTCCTGCCCTTCCGAACGTCACCGTACCCGTCACATACAGGTCGAGCGGAAGCCACAACGAATCGCCCAACTCCACGTAGCGCTGCTCCATATACAGGTCATGACTTTCAACCGGTGGAGTCACGACCGTGCCCGGACTGGGCCTCGCACTTATCTGCAAAACCGCGTAAACAGAATCCAGAACAGCCATGTGACCGGAAAATGTCGGCCGCGTCGCGCTTTTGGGAGTGAAATAGATGTCGTAAACCGTTTCCCCGTCCAGATCCCGCGTACCGGCCAGCGTAAACACATAGAAATCCGTCGATTGCGGATGCAATGGAGAAGCATACCGCGTCCCGAGAATCTCAACACTGTCGTCATAGAAATTGGCCACGTGGTGAGGCTTCGCGAATCGAAAGACGCCGCTTCTCGCCGGTTGGCTTCGATCTGCCCGGATCAACTCCCGAGATCCCGACTCCGGGGTCCACCAGGAAGCGCGCACACTTTCGTTCATCTGAACCAGATCAAAGTCAGCATAGAGCATGAATCTCGTGTAGGTATCCGCATACACGGATAGGAGATTTGCTCGCATTCGATTGCGGGCAGCAATGACCTGTCGGATGATCCCTTCCGCTGGATTGTCGTCTGTGATGACCACTTCGTCCAGCGAAACTGCAGAAGGAGTCAAACGGATCAACAGGCTGGCAACATTATCGCTCGTGATTTCAACCCGCTGACTGATGTATCCGATGTACCGGAATTCGAGAACGGTCGGATACCTTGTAATCG
>Ga0209992_10002363_pt1 | contig 17478 bp, 10 predicted proteins | sample 2SBtaG_2_FD_182564 | JGI IMG/M metagenome (GOLD analysis project Ga0209992, IMG submission 182564) | Deep subsurface microbial communities from Kolumbo volcano to uncover new lineages of life (NeLLi) - 2SBTROV12_ACTIVE470 metaG (SPAdes)... | ecosystem: Environmental > Aquatic > Marine >... | reverse complement strand
ATCTCTATACGCTGAGTGTCGGACATTATATAACAGCGGGTAATTTAAGAGCAGCCAACGATTCCGCTGAAAAAGCTTTTAGTGCGATTAAAACTGCGTCTACTACAAATCCGCGACACGTGGTCATTGCAAATAGAGCTATGTCTGGCGTTCGTTTCTTGTCAGGTGAATTTTTCGAGGCAATAAATCACACTGACGAGGTCATCTTACATTACGACGCTCACCAAGACGCGATTATTGAACAGGATGGTCGTATGATCATTGATCATAAAATCGTAGCTCTGTGTTACAAGCAAATTTCGCTTGCAGTGATGGGAAATGCCAAACAGATGCTGAATACTGGTGTGTTGGGGTTGGAGCACGCGAGTAGTTTGGGTCATTCTCAAAGCACTGCATTCGCCAAAACATTTTATTGTGCGGCTCTTTATCTCCTTCAGGGCCCTGATACACGGAAACAAATCGAAAATACACTGGAATATGTTAAACATCAGCGATTTGCTAATTTTGTTGGTATCCTGACAATGCTTCTTGGTAGTGCACTTGTGGATGAAGGCGTAGTTACGCAGGATCAAGACTTGATTATCAACGGTATTCAGGTATTAAGTGAAGGTACGACAGCACATACGGAAATTCATGCGACCACTTATCAACCTCTAGGGTGCGGATTCCTGGCAGCCGCGAGATTACAGGTCGGATGTTACGCTGAAGCCTTGCGTACAGTCGAAAAAGGTTTGGAGATTGCCCGAGCCACCGGGGAAGTCTGGTATGCACCAGAATTATTAAGAATTAAAGGTGAATGTCTAGCTTCCCTCCCCGATGAATTTAATCGTGATTTAATATTGAGTGTATTCGAATCTGCGCTCATCGAAGCGAAAGGGCAAAACGCTCATCTTTGGCAATTGCGGACATATCTGAGTATTTGCCATTTAGCAGAAAAATTGGGTATTGGTGATCGCTACACAAATGCCCTGCAGCAAGTTCATGATGCATTGGATAAGGGTATAGATTTTCCCGCTTTGGCAAGTGCCAAACAGTATTTGGCTATACGATCTTAATCTGAATTTTCTCAGTGGACTTTCTGTTATCGGCCAGCCTCCTGGTTTACTTTATCTCGTACTCCATCACAGTTGTGTTGGGGGGTAGGTTATGACGAGAAGTGGTCAGCTGCTAGGCGCACGAGCGCAGGACTAGTCGCACTAATTCAAGCGAGTGCAACAACGCAGATGGTTGCTTATCGGCTGATATACCCGTCAATACAACAATGATGGAGTACTAGTATTGATGAGAATAACCAGCCGATAAGCCTTCAATCAACAGTCCCTTAACCACCGGGTTAGTACGAATATATCTCCAATAATCAGCTTCGCTTAACGCTTTTCAGTTTAATACTAAACTGATCAAGGCTCACCGGGAGTTCGTCGCCGAGATTGGGTTCGTATAAAGAAAATTTATTCTCAAGTACAAGGCGACCGACAATAGCCTTTATCAGGAGAAGCGCGATGTCCCGTCCCGGACAGGTCTGGATGCCATTGCTGAAAATCGTCGTATAGTCTCCCGCTTCAGCGTACCAGGCCACTTGTGGCTGAAGTTCTTCGTCTTTAATTCCTCTTGGTTTCCACCGGTCTGGCTTGAAAGAGTGCGGACACTGTCCGACAAAACGCCGATCTCTGTTGTTGGCAACGTTATGTATCAATATTTCATCATCTTTATTTATACGGATTGATTGTTTGCTGATCGGTATCTGATCAGAACCCGTAGCGCGTTTTCCAATTAGCGGAACTGCTGGCCATAACCTTGCTGCCTCCAGAATACATTTTTCTAAGCGGCTCAGTCGGTCATTGGTTGATTTTTGTTCATTCAGTAGTGCTTTTTCAAGTTTTTCGACTTTATTTTCGCTGATTTTTACCATATCCCGATATAAAGCCTGCTGAGTATTAGGATGCCTGGCCAGAAGGTACAAGGTGTATATGGTATGAACAGCAAAGGTTCCCCTGATGGCAAACATCCAGTGTGCAAGTTGACCGTGGGCTACGATTTGTTCTGGCTCAAGATTCGCATTGAGCGACGGCTCAGTGACTGCCGCAGCCAAATGCTTGGACAGGGTGGCTTTTTGTTGCGCATTTTTATATGCGCTATCAAGCATGCTTTCGAATTCCTTTAGGTCAACAGATTTGTCCTTAGATTCATCCCGTTTTTTGCGATCAGTAGCACTCTTTTTACCCGATGATGGCATTAAGGTCTCGATATTGCCACGTTCCATCAGCATTTCCAGGCTTGATAGAATATCTTTATCTTCGTATCCCAACACCAGGTTTTGTGCAAGGCGTATGGCCAATCCGTCTATATCGTGCCAGGCAAGGGTTTCCTTGATGTCCATTGAGTCGATTTCTTTATTAACAACCCGAAGAAACTGTTGTCCATCTTTGTGTACGCGGCGACCGAAGCCCAGTGATTCTTCTGTTATTGCTCTTCTCGCGTCGAAAGGACATCCGGCGTTAGTAATCGTTAGCGCATGGGGTTGAAATTTACTCATACCTCTTTCTTTTGTGGCCCCTGGACCATATTTTTGTGGTGAGTTTTCAAGAACATGTTTGATTGCATGCTTATTTGAAACAACAAGGGTTTTCTTGCCGCTCATTTTTACCCAAAACGCGTCTGCACCGCTTCGATAATCGTTTTCCCATGCGTCAAGATCTTCACGGTGTAGTTCCAGGTCTGATCTGGGGATTAGTTTTTCGATCAATTGGATCAGGAACGCCTTTTTTGTCGCTTTTTTATCACGGGCTTTTTTTGCCAGTTGTTCGATTTTGGCGATGAATCGCTGGCCTTTGGGTTTGCGGATAAAGATTCCTCTGTCGAAGTAATGCGCAATCATCCTGTTACGGAATTGCCGGGATTTTTCTGCGTGTCCTGAATGATCTCTCACATGCCAGGGAACGAATGCGTTTACGGATGGATGTAAATCGATTCCGATATGTCGCAATAAATCGTGCATACTTCTGTTGTTTATCCAATCCATGCCCTGTTTTGTATACAGCTCTGGCCCATAATCTGAAGTAAAAAATGGGTCGGCTGCCAGCCTTCGCGGCGCCATTAGTGAAAATACCCGGAAAGTTGTATCACAGAATGCAAAACCATCTGGGGCGGGTTCCGCATAAAGACCGACCATCAAATCCAAATTATCAATATTTCCTTTTCCGTAGACCTTCTTGAGTTTTGTAGCGATTGGGCCGTTTGGTTCTTCTTTGGTCAGGTGATGGTAATCGAAATCAGGGTCAAGCTTTTCATTGCGTAATAATTCTCTGAAGCGCTTGTATCTGGGTACACCGCGCTCCCGATCCCGGTAGATATCCACTGCACCCAAGTCAATGCTTTCATCATTCGGTAAATCGATCCGGTTTAAAATACTCGGTTGATTGTTCAGCGTTAGCGCGCCAGCGAAGTCAGTTCCAAACGCATTGGCAAGAGACTCCATGCCATGTTTCTTTACCACATTTCTGGTTTTCCCGAATAACATTTCAGCCAGGTTTAGTGTATTACTCGATACGGTTACGGCTTCCGGCAACAGTGGGTGCATTCGGTAAACTGATACGAATTCTTCAGTCATTGCGTAATCGACGTCATGAAGTGTCCGTTCTGGTTTCTCTATTCTCTGTATAACCTTGCCTAGGAAAAGTCTGCAAATATCGTGAACAGACTGGGCAATTTCACATGTCCGTTTGTCGTCGGCGTATTGGATCAGTACCTGGGCCATGTCTTTCTCAAGAGTTTGGATGGCTTTTTCGACAGGATGTTCCAGGAAAAGGCGCAGCACATTAAAGGCTTTACTTTTGGATTTGTCGATTAAAGGCTTAAGGTCTTGAAGAATCTTTGCGACTGAGGGGGGAATCTTTCGATCATTAGCGAGCTTCTTTATTAAGGTGTTGAAATCAGTTTGGCTGGAAAATAATTCCTGTATATTTGCTAAATCAGGTCTGAGTGCTTCGTATTGATTGAACAACCACTCCATTGTTTCCCTAAATGACCAGCGGCGATCCAGATTGTCGATTAACGTAATGAGTTCGATTTTATCTGTGTTGTAATTAACCCCACTTTTAACTAAATCACCAGTAAGCCAGGTGGCCAGGGGTATGAGCTGTTGCAAAACTCCTGTTTCAGCGAGTTCCTGGATGACCAGAGCCAGTAAAAATCTTGGAAAATATTCCAGTACCATATCCGGAATTTCCACACCCCACCAACTTGAATACAGCGCGGCGATCATTGCGTTATCGTCCAGTACTGCCGGTGACCACTCGACAGTATGAATCTTCGCCATAAGGCTGACATTGATCAATCGAGCGGTTTCAAACAAGCGGTTATCATATTCGTTCCATAAAGATTCATTTGCGCCTGCATGGGGTGGGTGAAGTACACCTGATTGGTGTAACTCATCGCAGATTGCATTATGTTCATAGACAAACATGGTGTGCAGCAGACTCAGACCTACCCACCAATTGTTGTTAAAACCGGTCAGGTCAAAGCCTTTCTTCTCGGGAGCCGGGTCTGGTGGAAGGAGAGGGCGTCCATCGATATCGGTTTCTGTATCGAGCTTGATCTTTCCAAACTGGTGTGATCGTAACTCCTTAGTTATTTTTTCATCGCTGCCATAGATCTGGGATCCGTCCCACCAATGCACTTGAGTATTGGAAAATGTTTGGACGCCGTCACGTTTTCCAGTCGGTTTAGTGCTCGCAAATGAGATCGATTGATTGCCCTCATGTAGATTAACCATTTTTTTCTTATCGGTTTTGTGTTCGAACCAATCGTGGACCTGGAACTGGATCCAGGCTGCCGCCAGAACATTTAAAGTAGATGCTTGCTTGCGTCCTTTCTTTGTGCCGTGGAGTAGTTCTGTACTGACTTTAAGTGGATCGGGTCCGCGGTGAACATCCTGCTGTGTTTGTTTGGCATCGCCGGGTTGAATGTTGCGTCCGAAGGGTGTCTCCGTACTGCCCATGGCAGGCTTAGCCAGGTCGGTCCAGCTACCGTCTGGCAGGCGCATTCTACACGCTGGCTGAACTGGCGACTTTTTCGATTTGGCCGCGGGTGTGTAGAGATTTTTGTCGTGAAGTTCTTTGGTTTGTTTGAATCTTTCCAGTAACCCTTGTTCGGGGTGCAGAAGTGTAATAATGAGATCGATACCGTGGTAAATCATGTTCTCTCTCCTATGGATATTGATTTGTTATTTAGTTATGTGATCCATGCTTTCGTTCTGGGTATATCGCGATGGGTTCTTTTTATAGGCTGGGGGTTTGTATACTAGTACAAGCTTGATGGAGTATTAGCTATTAAGTACTCATTAGATATATGGATTTTATGGTTATAAGTACTGCTTATTAATTGCGAATAAGGAGCGAGGTTTTAATAATATGCGAAAGATTGGCGCAGGATTATTGTTTGTCTTCAAGGCGTAGCAACAGGCGCATAGCAGGGCTACGCAACTGTTGCTACAACGCAGAAGACGGACAATAAGACAAGTCAATATTCGTATATTATTGAATCCTCTCTCCTAAGCTGAATCACTTCATTCTGAATGAATAAGTAGAAAGAAAACCAACCCAGCGATAAAAATCAAATAATAATTTGTCCCAATAATATTTTGTATATACTCAATGATCTATTAAATAGTTACTTGACAAAAGAATATTTTATTAGGAATGAATTTAAAACTGGCACGGAAACCGTCTGGGAGGCTGCCCAGGAGTGGTATATAGAAGTGGTTACAAACGGAAGAAGTTTAGAGTCTAATCGATAAGAAGATGCGAATATTAGCCTGTGTTAATGATTTTCAAACGGGTCATGGGGCAAAATCCGCTTTTCCGCAGCAGGCTCTCTACTCTCGGACAGTTTGCTACGGAATTTTGCTATTTATTTCCAGAACATCAGGCGTTCTTTGATGCTTTTTTTCGTAGTCATCTGATCTTTATAATGTTCAATGTGTCGACTAATCAAATCCTTTAGACTTAAAAATTCTCTGATGGTATTTACGGATTCTAAATTTTGGCGAAGTTGTCGGCTTAAGTCTTTTTCTTTTCCGCTATCCGGGTCAATATCGATAAACACTCTCGGATGTGATTTGAGTATTTCGTCAAATTGTCCTTTATAGGTTTTGCTTACTTCTAAAACTATTTCATAATCGATATCTCCTGTACTTTTCGCGGAAGCCGATTCGGTTCTCGGGCCGACAGCGATCGTTTCAATAATTTTTTTGTAACGGGTGACTTCCTCATCCTCCAGGTATGGAGGAAGCAGTTCAATAAGTTTAATGAGTCTTGAGCGGTGTTCTTCATTTGGAGAGCGTCGTGTCTTATCAGTTTCATCGCTATGATCCGGTCTGGAAATTGAGGTACGATAGCGAGCAGTGTTTGTTTGTTGAGTTTTTAGATAGGCGGAGTTTGAACCGTGTATCGGTACAGAGAGGTTCTTTTTAACGGTTTCACTGGTGATCGTGACAATTTGGCTAAGTCCAAAATGTGCGTTGGTCGGGGATTCGATGAAATCGAATATATTCGATTTTATTTCAACATAGGATGATTGTTGCAGGCCTAGATTTTTAACTGAGTTGTCCAGAATACTTGTGACCGCAGCTTTTTTTTCTGTTTCGAATGGGATGTCAGGGTCGGACATATTCATCTCGATCTAAAGAAGTTTAGGTAACGCTTATAGCGATAAAAAAGAGTCTATTTATAACCAATAATAGACCATTTCAGTTATTGCATTACGAATAATTGTTTAGCAGTCGGGTTACTCGGGCAAGGGTGTTGCAGAAAAATTCAGATAAATAGTTTTACACATCAGTAAAATTTACGCTGAGTAGATAAAATTTACAAAACGAATATGAGAATTTATGTATAAATTGATGCCGGTTGTACCACTATTTACTTTGCTTTGTGTAATCATGGTGTATTTAGTGTGGGGAAATTCCCCGACACTGAGCACTATCAATAAATCCTGGTTTTTTCTATTCGGACTATCGTTGACTGTTGTGAGTGGGGTTTTTGCGATATTTCCAGTACAGGCAGGCTTATGACCTGTTTTTTGTCGGTTGTTTATGCTTCTGGTTTGTTTATTGGAGAGAGGTTTACCGGATTGATGCCCCTGTGTTTTCCTATTATCCTGTATATTTTGTGCTGTTGGTGGCTGTACTGACCCATGGGCTGGTGTATCAGTATGGACGAATGGATGAGATACAGTTCAAATTAATGCGATTAATCTATGACTCAGTTTTTTTTCATCCAACATTCTTGTTTGTCCTGGTGATCATGAGTGTGTATTTTCGGGAATATTTTATTTTCTTTCCTATTGCCGTAACATTCAGCCTTATTCGCTGTTCTTTTGCAGTTATTTTTGATGAGCTAGGCTCAAAATTTTGAGGGGATAATTATGCTAAAAAGACTGTTGCGAGGCCTAGAAATGCCAGAAATCCAACCACATCGGTGACGGTCGTCAGCAATACTCCACCGGCGAGTGCCGGGTCAATTTCCAATTGATGGAGCACAAGAGGGATGATTGCGCCCGCTAGAGCCGCACATATTAAAGTGATTATAATTGCGGCACCGATTAGAATGCCCAGATTGGTATTATTGAACCACAACGCAGCAATGGTTGCGACAACCAGTGCCCAAATGATCCCGTTTAGTACACCAACGGTGAGCTCTTTAAAGATCAATAGTCTGGCGTTGCTTCTGCCGATTTGTCTAAGTGCTAATCCACGAATAACCAAGGTCAGGGTTTGTGTGCCTGCGACCCCGCCCATACTGGCAACGATTGGCATCAGTATCGCCAGTGCAACCATTTTTTCAAGGGTCGGTTCAAACAAGCCGATGACCAGTGATGCTGCAACGGCCGTTAGCAGGTTGACGCCCAACCATACTGCTCGACGTTTTGCACTTAGGGTAACAGGCGCGAACATATCCTGTTCTTCATCCAGGCCAGCCATGCTCATAATCGAATGATCAGCTTCATCGCGTATGACATCGACAACATCATCGATTGTTATGCGTCCCAGTAATTTCCCCTGGTTATCGATAACGGGTGCTGATATTAGATCATGTTGTTCGAACAGTAATGCTACTTCTGATGAAGGTAAGGTGGCTGGAATTGATTCCACATCGGTTAACATCAGGCTGGAAACTTTTTGTTCTTCACTATGGGTTAGAAGGGTTGCGAGGGGAAGTACGCCGAGGAGGAGATCCTTTCGATTAACAACCATCAGACTATCGGTCAGATCGGGAATTTCTCCGCGCAGGCGCAGATAACGCAAAACTGCATCCAGTGTGACATCCTGACGAATTGTCAGTGTATCGGTATTCATGAGGCCGCCCGCAGTATCGTCGTCGAATAAAAGTACTGATTCCAGGCGCTGGCGATCCTGATTGTTCATGGAGTGCAGAAGTTGCTCAAGTGCGATGCTTGGGAGGTCATCGGCGATATCGGCGAGGTCGTCCGTTTCCAGGGTTTCTGCAGCGTCTACCAGGTCTCGGGTAGGAGTGGCATCAATCAGGCCATTGCGAACTTCATCATTGAGTTCGACCAATACCTCGCCACGCAATTTTGTATCGATCAGCTTCCAGGCGATTTCACGGTCACAGGGCTGCAGCGCCTCTAAAATCAGAGAGATTTCTGCTGGGTGAAGAGAGTTTAGATTGGAAGTAACACGTTTAAGATTACCGTGGTCGAGCCACTTACTGATTCGAAGCAGATGGTGTTCAATTTGGTCTTTGCGAGCGGTACGTGACATCGGTTTTGTCTGTGTGAAAGATAAGTGAGATCAACGATTCAAAAATGATTAATAGACAGTATGTATATTTGAGCCGTTAAGTGATACTAACAGTAATATTACCAAAACTGAAAATGATACTTTACCTTGTTTGTAAAACTCCGGTAAACCCCATCTACCGCCAAACGGTGGTAAGAGATAAACTGAGGCGGGGTGCCTTACAACAGGGACACACCTTATCTTTTTCCTGGACATCCAGTTCGATCCGCTCACGCGCCAGTGTCTTTGGTAACGGGTTTCTTTTCGGTTTACGCCGCTCTTCGCCTGTACCGATCTCCAGTTTTCTTGTTCTTTCTTCAACCATATGCTCCTCCGGTCTGTTGGTGCCTCCGGGGAGTGTAGGGAATCTTTAGGTCTCGTTTCTACTATATCTGATGAGAGAAATATGAGATAGAATAGAATCTGGGTGTAGTAACCTTAACTGTAAAATTTAAAGACTTTGTTTGCGTTTATTGTTGATTTTTAATACAAGGGTTAATAATAGGCTACGTAAGGTAGCTGTTGGCAAATCGTATTTGTTGGTTACCAATAACTAATACGAACAGAACTATAACACTATGCCATCTAAACTAGTGATTTCTAACCTAGCGGTCGCACTAAGCTATTTCATCGCTGGACAAGCCGGATTATTATTGGCAATTCCACCAAGTAACGCAGCAGCGGTCTGGCCTGCTGCTGGCGTCGCTTTAGCTGCAATTCTCATCTCTGGAAATAAAATATTACCTGGCATATTGCTCGGTGGTGTTTTGGTTCAAACCGCGTCATTTCTTGATCCCTCCAGCACTGAAAAGATAATTTCATCAGTGTTAATTGGAACTGTTATCTCAACAGGGGGAGTGTGCCAGGGATGGCTAGGTTCAATATTAGTGCAGCGGATTCTAGAGCGTGATGTAGCATTATTAAAAGAACGCTCCATTATCTTGTTCTGTTTATTGGCAGGGCCTGTGAGTTGCGTAATTTCAGCGACTATTGGGATTTCCACATTATTTTTTCAAGGCATATTAAATACCGCTGATTTACTTCTTGCTTGGAGTACATGGTGGATCGGTGATTCTATTGGCACTCTTATTTTTACGCCTATCATATTGTGCTTTTATGGGAATCCTCATGATCTTTGGAGTCAACGAATAAAAAATGTTGCCCTGCCCTTGTGTATTCTTACTTTAATCGCTTTCATCGCGTTTAAATTTTCATACCAACAGGAAATGCAATCCATTGAAGAAGAATTTGAGAGGAATTCGCTGCAATTTACTAGAGAGTTAAATGATAGTATCGAGATTCATATTAAAAGCACTAATGATGTGAAGCGGTTATTTGATAATTTAAATGAAGTATCAGCGGAAATATTTGCTCGCTATACGCAACCTATATTGTTACAAAACACTCAGATACAGGCACTCGAGTGGATACCTAAGGTGCTTCATAACAATCGTGTAAATTTTGAAGATAGCTTAGGCAAATCCATTGCAGTACCTGGTGAAAATGAAGAGATGGTGACTTCCCCCGTAAAGGAAATTTATTTCCCTGTTCAGTTTCTCGAACCCTATGCAGGTAACGAAAATGCCTATGGTTATGACGTGCGAAATAATCCAAATTCACGAAGGACGACCAAAACAGCCTGTGAATCTGGTCAGATTTCTGTAACCGATAGCCTTAAGCTTGTACAAGATAAGAAAAATCAACTTGGCCTTGTATTTTATGCGCCGGTGTACAAAAAAAATGTAGTGGGTGAATCTAAAAATACCTGTGAAGCTTTAGCGGGTTTTGCTGCAAGCGTATTTCGTCTCGAATATGAAATAAATAACATTCATAAGAGGTTACCTAAATCAAAATTATTAGTTTCATTAAAAAACCATTCGCGGGTTTTTTATAGTGATAAAGAGATTGAAGGACATAGCATACCAAATCAGTTTCAATTTAAGCGTGTCTATGAAATACCAGTTGCAAATCAGCGTTGGAAGATACTCTTTTCTCCTGCAGAAGGATTTATCTCCCTTTATTCTTCATGGACGATATGGTTGATTATCGTGGGTGGATTATTGATTGCCGCACTTTCGGGTATTGGGTTATTGATGTTGACAGGCCGTGCTTTACGTACCGAAGAACTGATTAAGGTAAGAACTACAGAGTTACAGCGTGAAGTTAACGTACGCAAGCAGGCGGAAGATTATTTAACAGACAGAACGAATCAACTCTTAGACAATCAAAAAATGCTTTTTGATTTAGCCAAGACAGATTATTCATACAAGAAAAAGCCATTCGATCAGATCATTAGGGCAGATGCAGAGCAATTAAAAATCGCTCGAGTGAGCGTTTGGCTTTTCAATCAAGAACGCTCACAACTTGTTTGCAAATCCCTGTATCAGGAAAGGGAACATAAGAGTGAAGAATTAATATTTAACATTCATGATTATCCAAAATATTTCCGTGCATTGGAGGAAAATGGTTATATATCGGCAGACAATGCTACTACTGATTTGAGAACGAGTGAATTTAGTGAGCATTATTTAGCACCTTTTGGTATCACATCAATGTTGGATGTACCTATTAAAATTCAAGGAGAGATGGTTGGAATCGTTTGTCATGAGCATATTGGTGAGAACAGGAAATGGACAGTAGAAGAAGAAGACTTTGCAAAATCCATCGCCGATTTGTGTGCACTTGTTTTAGTATCAATCGAGCACGTACGGGCTGAGAATAAGCTCACATTTCAGGCAAATCATGATGCTTTAACAGGACTGGTTAACCGACGCGTGTTTGAAAATCGCACCGAGCGATTGCTTTCAACTATAAAACGGGACAAGTGTGACCATGCCATGTGTTATCTTGATCTTGACCAGTTCAAGGTAGTTAACGACACTTGCGGACATACCTCTGGGGATGAACTGTTACGCCAAATTAGCTCGCTTTTACTGGAAACAGTGAGACATCGCGATACGCTGGCCCGCTTGGGGGGTGATGAATTTGGCGTCTTGATGGAACACTGTTCACTTGATGATGCCCATCGTGTCGCTACATCATTACTAAAGGCCCTGGAAGATTACCAATTTACATGGGAAGGGCGCAGCTTCAAGATCGGGGTAAGTATTGGTCTAGTTGCCATTACCGAGATTGTTCCTAATTTTACTGAACTATTAAGACAGGCGGACGCTGCATGCTATGTGGCGAAAGATTTAGGTCGTAACTGTATTCATGTATATCGATCCGAAGATGTGAATCTGGCCCAGCGTCATGGTGAGATGCAGTGGGTAACACGCATCCAACAAGCACTGGAAGAAGATTGCTTCTGTCTTTATGCACAAGCCATTGTGCCACTTGATAACAGTCAAGAGAAACATTATGAAATCCTAGTCAGAATGATCGATGAACAAGGTAAGATCACTCCGCCAGGGGCTTTTTTACCGGCAGCTGAGCGTTATAGTCAAGCAGAACTAATCGATCGCTGGGTAATTGAAAATATATTGAAAATATTGATAGATAATCCAGCCTTTTTTAAACAAACCAACCTTATCTCTATCAACCTGTCAGGTCAGTCAATAACGAAATTCGACTTTTTGAACTTTATTACGTCACAATTAATGGTATCTGCAATAGATAGTAATAAACTCTGTTTTGAAATCACAGAAACGGCAGCAATCGCCAATTTGAGTACAGCAAAAAAATTCATTTCTACATTAAAGGGATTGGGTTGTCGATTTGCACTGGATGATTTTGGGAGCGGATTATCCTCATTCGGTTACTTAAAGAATCTGCCTGTTGATTATTTAAAAATAGATGGCATGTTTGTCAAAGATATTGTTGACGATCCAATTGACTATGCAATGGTGAAATCGATTAACGAAATAGGTCAGGTAATGGGAATGAAAACCATTGCTGAGTTTGTGGAGAATGACAAAATCAAAGCTATTTTGAGTGAAGTCGGTGTTGACTATGCCCAAGGGTATGGTATCGCTAAACCACAGTCAATTAATGCTGTAATAGATAGCGTTTTAAAAGAGAAGGCATAACCCTTCTAGCTATTTAGGTGGTTTTTTTGTAACTGCTCGCCCCTCTATGGGTGATCTGTTGCGGAAGACGCCGTAAATACATCCTTGTAGGCTTGGATGCGGCTTCCCTGCCGCATACACTTCCTCCACAGATCCCCCATAGAGGGGTGTTTCGATTAGACGGCAAGTAGTTACGTTTTTTTATCTGTATTAAAAATGCGAATGTTGCGATGAAAGAGATTGCGACTTGCTGTTTTAGAGCCCCTTAGTCTATATTATCCATCCAGTTGATTTTTCCTGGTCATCATCGAACTCGATTTCGTAAACAATAATCTCATATTCACTGAACATCTCTATAACCAACGTAAAACTCAGGTAAACTCCATCTACCGCGAGACCTAAAGATTCCCTACACTCCCCGGAGGCACCAACAGACCGGAGGAGCATATGGTTGAAGAAAGAACAAAAAAATCTTGCGCCCTGATGCGAAACTTGAGTGAGGCGATACAGATAATTGTGAAAAAAATTGCGATTTTTGTCGATGTGCAAAACATCTATTACACCACTCGTCAGGCCTATGGCCGTCAATTCAACTACCGGGAGTTCTGGCGGCGGGTTAAGTCTCAAGGGGATATTATTTCTGCGACTGCTTATGCGATTCATCGCGGCGATGACAAACAACAGAAATTTCAAAAGGCACTCAAACACATCGGTTTTTCTGTTCGGCTTAAACCGTATATACAGCGCAGTGATGGTTCTGCCAAAGGTGATTGGGACGTTGGTATCGCAATTGATGTAATCGAGACGGCAAAAATAGTGGATACTGTTATTTTATTATCGGGTGATGGTGATTTTGACCTGTTACTGGAAAAAATAAAAAAAGATTATGCGGTGAGTGCTGAAGTTTATGGGGTGTCGTCACTTACTGCTAAATCTCTTGTAGATTCTGCCAGTGTATACCATCCTATTGAGGAAGACTTATTACAATGAAAGCAATATTGACGTTTACGCAGCATGTTTCGTGCTTAGAGGCTGCAATCCAGGCTAAGCGGATAGAGGTTTTAACACTATACTGGTTAGATCGTTTCTATTCAGTGAATGTTTTGTGAGTGCTGGCTATCGATTGTTCGAACCTCTGCAACAGGACTGTTGTGGCAGAGCTCAGATGCAAGGCTTGACACATCCTGGGCAATCAATGGCTTGCATCCTAAGGAGCGAGGATTCAATAATATACGAATCTTGACTTGTCTTATTGTCCGTCTTCTGCGTTGTAGCAACAGTTGCGTAGGCCTGCTATGCGCCTGTTGCTACGCCTTGAAGACAAACAATAATCCTGCGTCAATCTTTTGTATATTATTGAATCCTCGCTCCTAACCACGAAGCTAACCGAGTGGATGCATTTCTTTTAATACGGTTTATTTCTAACAGAATTACATGTTGTTGCTATCAAGAAAACAGGATTGGCTAGGAAACATTTGTGGCGATATTTTGGCAGGACTTGTGGTTGCCCTGGCTTTAATACCCGAGGCGATTGCTTTCTCCATTATTGCCGGTGTAGACCCTAAAGTAGGGTTATATGCTTCGTTTTGTATTGCTGTGGTTACTGCGTTTGTGGGTGGAAGGCCAGGAATGATCAGTGCAGCGACCGGTGCAATGGCGTTGTTAATGGTGACGCTTGTTAAAGAACACGGTTTGCAGTATTTGTTTGCAACGACATTACTTACGGGTGGCATACAAATTGTTGCAGGTTATTTGAAACTGGGTAGTTTAATGCGTTTTGTGTCACGTTCTGTGATCACCGGCTTCGTTAATGCATTAGCAATATTGATTTTTATGGCGCAATTACCTGAATTAACCCATGTGACCTGGCAGGTGTACGCGATGACGTTGGGGGGCTTAGCCATTATTTATTTGTTTCCTTACTTTCCGGTCGTGGGGAAATCCATTCCCTCGCCATTGATGTGCATAATCGCATTGACCGCCATCGCTTTAACATTGAATCTGGATATTCGTACCGTGGGTGACATGGGTGACCTGCCGGACACGCTGCCAATATTTCTGTGGCCCGATGTACCGATGACATTGGCAACGCTAACAATAATTTTGCCCTATGCTATACCTCTGGCGGTGGTTGGTTTGCTGGAATCTTTGATGACGGCAACAATTATTGATGACTTAACGGATACAGATAGTAATAAAAACCGTGAGTGTAAAGGTCAGGGCATTGCCAATATAGGTTCGGGGCTACTGGGAGGGATGGCCGGATGCGCCATGATTGGGCAATCGGTTATTAATATAAAATCAGGTGGCCGTGGACGTTTATCTACATTGCTTGCCGGAACTTTTTTGTTGATTATGATTGTGTTTCTGGATCAATGGATTAGTCAGATTCCGATGGCGGCACTGGTTGCTGTGATGATTATGGTTTCGATCGGTACATTCAACTGGAGCTCCATTAGAGATTTAAAAGAAAATCCGCTGTCTTCTAATGTAGTGATGGTTATGACGGTCATTGTTGTTGTCTGGACGCATAACCTGGCTCTGGGTGTATTTGTGGGTGTGTTGCTGGCGTCTTTGTTTTTTGCCAATAAGATTAGTCATTTTATGTATGTTGATTCGGAGTTGGATGAAAGCAACGATATTCGTACCTATCATGTTGTAGGGCAGGTATTCTTTAGTTCTGCGGATAAATTTGTTGCTGCCTTTGATTACAAAGAAGCAGTTGAAAAAATTGTTATCGATCTGCATCGCGCGCATTTTTGGGATATAACGTCGGTGTCATCTCTGGATAAAGCTGTGATTAAATTGCGACGACAGGGTGCGGAAGTAGAACTAATAGGCTTAAATGAAGCCAGTTCAACGATTATTGATCGCTTCGGGGTTCATGATAATCCGGAAGAAATTGAAAAAATGATGGGGGGCCACTAATGAATAAAAAAATGGTTCTGGCTTGTATCGATGGATCTGCACTGAGCGATGCGGTTTGCGATTATGCTGCATGGATCGCCGAGCGTATCGATGTGCCATTGAAATTATTACACACGATTGATCACCATCACGAGACTGCTGCCACTACGGATTTGTCCGGTAATCTTGGGGTGAATAGTCGTGACCACTTGCTTGAAGAGATGAGTGATCTTGAGCATGTAAAAAGCAAAGCTCGTATTCGATTGGGCAAATCAATTTTACAAGAGGCCAGTGATCGGGTAATAGAAATGGGTATTTCAACTTCAATCAATTGTTTGCAACACGGTAGTTTGGTTGAATCCTTGACCGAATTTGAAGACGACATCTCGATTTTTGTTCTTGGTGCACGTGGAAAAATCCACGAAGATCAGTCCAATCAGATCGGCGCCAAACTTGAAGCAATGATCCGTTCTTTACACCGTCCTATTTTGGTTGCCAACCAGGCATTTAAAACGCCCCGACGGATCATGATCGCATACGATGGAGGTGAAGCTGCTGAAAACGCAGTCGATATGGTGGCGGATAGCCCCTTATATAAAGGGTTGGTTTGCCATCTGGTGTGTGTCGATAAAAAAGGTGTGGCGGAAAATTTGCTTGATAAAGCGGCTCATAGACTTGGGGCTGCAGGCGGCATTGACGTAGTCAGCGCTCATTTACAAGGTAAAGTCGAACATAAGCTATGTGAGTATCAGCTTAGTCATCATATCGATGTGACTATCATGGGTGCGTTCAGTCATACCCGCTTACATGATTTGCTAGTGGGCAGTTTTACGGTAAAAATGTTGCTCAATACAAAAACCCCCTTACTATTGCTTAGGAGCAAGGATTCAATAATATACGAATCCTGACTTGTCTTATTGTCCGTCTTCTGCGTTGTAGCAACAGTTGTGTAGCCCTGCTATGCGCCTGTTGCTACGCCTTCAAGACAAACAATAATCCTGCGTCAATCTTTCGCATATTATTAAAACCTCGCTCCTTAGATAGGTTTTAGCAAGCTGAAAAGTGGATACCCTTATTCTCATTTTAGTTGCCTTTTTGCTGATTATCGCGACAATTTGCCACCTACTACTTCGCTATGCACCAAGACAATGGGTTTTTAAAATAAAAAAGCCGATTACACTTCATCATAAAAGATTTCCAAATGGGGCATATATATTCCCGCCGCGTCATTATTTGAATCGCATCGGGATAATTGCGAGAAAACTTTATTTTGGTACACAGTTGGTATCATTTGCAATTTGTCTTTTATATGTAATAAAGCCTCAATAACTTTCTGTGCAACAAGGGGGTCGGTTTTCTGTCGCATATAGATTACAAGATTTGCTGTGGCAATGATTTGGCTTGGAACGGCCTGATGGCCCGAAATTTTCCGATTGAGATGATGAATACATCCTGTATTTTTACACAGCAGGTTGTTCAATATGACTGATATTCGTTACTTTTAATCGGTACAATGGACTCAAAAGCCTTTCTCTTCGTGACGAATTCTATTCTCGGGCAGCTTTTTAGGAGATATTATGCTGGACTATTTTGCCTTAGCTTTATTATTTTTTGTTGTCATTGTCATGTTTTACGGAATTATCGCCATACATGATATACCTTGTGAAATAGCCAAACATCGCAACCACCCCCATGAAGATGCTATTCACATAGCCGGTTGGGTAAGCATGTTTACCTTGCATGTTTTATGGCCATTTCTATGGATAT
>Ga0209992_10002361_pt1 | contig 17482 bp, 15 predicted proteins | sample 2SBtaG_2_FD_182564 | JGI IMG/M metagenome (GOLD analysis project Ga0209992, IMG submission 182564) | Deep subsurface microbial communities from Kolumbo volcano to uncover new lineages of life (NeLLi) - 2SBTROV12_ACTIVE470 metaG (SPAdes)... | ecosystem: Environmental > Aquatic > Marine >... | reverse complement strand
TGTTGATTTCAAGATTTTCTTTGGATGCCTTCACCGGAGTGCCCTTTCGCTGGCCTTCAACAGTTCCTTTGACAGAGCCAAATCTGATTTCCGCATCAACTTCTTCATGATCCACCGTTCGCCCCGACGCCAATCTGTCATAAAGATTGTTTAAAACAGCCACGGCGCGGTTTCGATCTGACGCTTCACCACCCACCACCAGTTCATTCCCACGGCGCACGATCTGCACATCAAGCCCGTGCTCAATCTGCGCAAGATTGCGATCAAACTCGCCACACAGGTCGATCATCAAACGGTTGTCGGGAAAATTCAGAAGAACCTCGGGCAGAGATTCCGCATTCTGAGTTTCAGGCAGTGAGGTAATCGCCAACTAGTGGTCCTGATTCTGGTTAGGTTTTAGGAAAAATGCCCAATCTAGGGCGCACGTACAAGGGGACATCGCGTATTATTGATAGTGACAAAAACAAAGGGCCGCAAAGACCATCTTTGCGACCCCTGCCCGTGGAAACTTGATGTCATCAAATTGGATCAAAAATCAGGTTTTTGAATTTGCCAACTGTGGTGTTTGGTTTGCCGACACCGGAACACACCGGTTTGCCGTAACGATCCAATCGCGCCGACAGATACCCTTCGGCACCGTCGTCGATAATCCAGTGATCACAGCCTCGCGGATCAATCCAGATACCGGCCCGCAGTTGGCTTAGGTGCTTTGAATCAATGGCGCGGTCTACAGTCTTGTCGTATTTCTCGCCAAAGCAACCGGCCAACATAACCGCTGAAAGACTGATCACAATTCCATTACTAAGTTTCATTTTACAGTTCCTGACTTTAGCGAATGCACGCGATTTCAACGCGGCGGTTCAGGCTTTTGCCATGGGATGTTCCATTGGATGCGACCGGCTGTCGCTCTCCAAAACCGCGGATTGACGAGATTCTGGCGCCCACGCTTTTGGCAATCTGCGCCACTGCATTGGCCCGACGCTGGGACAATCCGATGTTGTATGCGTCAGAGGCGTCGCTGTCGGTGTGCCCGTAGATTGAGTAGGCCGACGCACCCGCGGTGCGAAAGAAATTTTCCAGCCGGGCCCGATTGGCGGCATTGATGAAGTGTTTGTCAACGGCAAACAGCTGGTCAGAGGCAACCACCATACAGGCGTTGATACGACGGCAAACGGGAATTCCGTCGCGGGTGACATGCGGGGTCATATATCCTTCCCAACCGTCGTCCATCACCCAATGTTCGCATCCGTCAGGATCAACCCAAATGGCGGGAACATAACGTTCGCTTTTTGCCGACTGCGCTGAGGCTGTCGAGGCGACTGCGGCAAACACCAAGGCAACCGCTAAACCCACGCTTGCGCGCGTTGCATTAAAATGAAGTGGAAACACTGTTCTTTTCCTTTGCCTATTATCCAAAACTAGGGCGCGCTGGTTGCCCCAGCTACTCTGCCTCCACCCAGATTATTATTGCCAAAACATTATCAAATCTGGCAATTTTGTGAAGCGGAAATTGCGCTGATTATGCACTTGTGAAGAAACAATCCTGTGGTTCGGCAAATATTGTCCGCTGAAACTGTGATTTTATTGGGAATAATCCAATTTGGCACAAATTTGCCACATGCCTGCCACAGATTAAATCACGGTTCCGGTCAGCGAATTGGTCATGGATTTGGTGATTCTCACCGGTACGATTTCACCAATACTGGTAGCATCACAAACCGCGTGCACCGCATGTAGGTGCTCTGATTTGCCAATAAGCTGGCCCGGTTGTTTTCCCGGTTTTTCAAACAGCACATGGACAACCCTGCCAACCATCGATTCCTGGGCCGCGGATTGCTGCTTTGAAAGCAGGGTCTGCAGGCGGGCCAGACGGTCATTTTTGACCGCCTCGGGTACCGCCTTTTTATCCGCGGCAGGCGTGCCCGGACGGGGTGAATATTTAAAGCTGTAGGCCTGCCCGAAACCCACCTGTTCCACCAGGTTCAGGGTATCCTGAAAATCTGCCTCGGTCTCTCCGGGAAAGCCAACAATGAAATCACCGCTAAGCAACAGGTCCGGACTGGCGGCCCGAATGCGTTCAACTATAAGTTGATAAGAGGCGGCGGTATGTTTTCGGTTCATGTCTTTCAGAATACTGTCAGAACCAGATTGCACCGGCAGATGTAAATAGGGCATAAGCTTGTCGCAATGGCCCAGCGCGGCAATCAGATCGTCGGTCATATCGTTGGGGTGGGACGTGGTGAACCTGATCCGCGCCAGCCGGTCAATCTGTGCCAGTTCCGCAATAAGCCCCGCCAAAGAAACCGTGCCTGTCGCGCCCTGACCGTGATAAGCGTTGACGTTCTGACCCAACAGCGTGATTTCACGAACGCCTCTGTCAACCAGATCGCGGGCCTCGTCTATAATACGCGCCGGCGAACGGCTGACCTCGGCCCCCCGGGTGTAGGGCACCACGCAAAAGGCGCAAAACTTATCACAGCCTTCCTGCACCGTTAAAAATGCGCAGGGCGCACGGCGCATTTTCGGGCTTTGCGGCAGGTGGTCAAACTTGTCCTCTTCCGGAAATTCCGTATCCAGAACCTTTTCACCGGACATGGCCCTTTCCGCCATTTTCGGCAACCGGTGGTAGGCCTGCGGACCAACCACAATATCTACCATCGGTTGGCGCTGCATGATCTCTGCGCCCTCGGCCTGTGCCACGCAGCCGGTAACGCCAAACTTAAGACCCGGCTTTTCAGCTTTCAGCTTTTTCAGGCGGCCCAGCTCGGAATATATTTTCTCTGCCGCTTTTTCGCGAATATGGCAGGTGTTCAACAGAATCATATCGGCGTCCGCCGGGTGCTGTGTGTTCTGGTAGCCGGAATTTTCCAGCGTCGCGATCATGCGCTCTGAATCGTACACATTCATCTGGCAGCCATAGGTTTTAACGAACAGCTTTTTTGCTGAATTGGTTTTGGCGGTCATTTCTTTACCTATTTGACAGTGGATCGCACTATGAAACACGCGCGGTTTATACACAGACGATCGTCACCGCAATCGGCAAGCGGCGGATGCCGATGGCTTGCAATATTCGCAGAGCGCCCTAAAACGAAAAGAAAACAGGCAATTTCTCCGATGAATTTTGCAAACATTGCTGATTTTCTGGCGCACGGCGTTTCCGCGCTGGTGCCGGGACCGATTGCGATACTGTTGATGGAAGACCTCAGCGAGACAAATTCCACCATCCGCCACCACCAAAAACTGGGGTTTGCCAATATTTTGGTATTTGGGCCTGACAGCCTGAAAATATCGGCAGAGCTGCACCCGCAGATTCAGGTGATTACCTGCGATTTAACGGCTGATGATGCGCTTGAAAACACCATAAACCCATTGATCGAAGCCCTGCCTGAAACATGGCTGTATTACTGTTACAACGCGGAATACCTGTTTTACCCTTTTTGTGAATCGCGCAGCATTGGCGAACTTGTGGCCTTTGCCACAGAGGAACGTCGCGCGTCCATTCTGACTTATGTGATTGATCTTTACGCCGATGATCTGGCGATATTTGAAGACGGCGTTTCGCTTAAGCAGGCCCATCTGGATCAATCAGGCTATTACGCCCAAACCCGAAGCAACGGTGAATACAGCACGCCGCTGGAGCGTCAGTTTGATATATTTGGCGGTCTGCGCTGGCGATACGAAGAACACGTGCCATCCTACGCGCGCAAAATTGACCGTATCGGCCTGTTTTGCGCTGAACCCGGCCTGAAAATCCGCGCCAACCACACCTTTAACATTGAAGAGTTCAACACTTACGCCTGCCCGTGGCACAACAATGTCACCGCTGATATCTGCTCGTTTCGGGCGGCAAAATCCCTGAAGTCCAACCCCGGTTCGTCCTTTGAAATTGACAGTTTTTACTGGCACAATTCGCGCAAATTTGCCTGGCATTCACAACAGTTGCTGGAACTGGGACTAATGGAGCCGGGACAATGGTTTTGACGCTGCATTTCTGACTTCCCAAACCCTATGCCGCAGTTTGCCGTCCCACAAAAGCGCCGCGTCAAAAAAGCTGTGTCCCTAAAGAGGCGATTTCCGCAATCGGACAACCACATCAACCTTGGTCATCTCCATACCGTCGGGAATCGGCGGCAAGCTGGCAAACTCAAGCGATTCTTTTGGTGCATCCGTAAGTTTCCCGCTTTCCTCCCAGAAATAATGCGGGTGATCGTCCGTGCGGGTATCAAAATAGGACTTGTTGCCATCCATCGGAATTTCGGTCATCAGCCCGGCCTGACAGAATGCCCGCAGCGTGTTATACACCGTCGCCAACGAAACCGGTTCGTCATTGCTGACAGATGCGCGGTGCAGGTCCTCAGCGGTCACATGTCTGTCGCGCCCGTCACCGACCAGCAAATCAGCCAGAACAATCCTTTGGCGGGTCGGGCGCAGACCACCGGTCTGCAGCCAGCGCGAAACGCGATCTTTGGGTGTTGGTTCCATGCCGGTATCCATAACACTAGGCGGCGCCACAGGGCAATATGCCGCAAATATTTTGCCACCGATTGAAATTGCAGACAATTCCCACACTGTAATGGCGTTGGGTATTGTGTTTTCAATAGCACATATTATCTGCCGGTGTTAGGAGAAGCGCCACGATCGGCAGTGACTTGGGAATCGCGTAACATGTCCAAATATCCATCCAGTTTTGATCTTGACGGTCTGTTAAAATGTGCGCGGGGTGAATTGTTTGGGCCCGGCAACGCCCAGCTGCCCGCACCACCGATGCTGATGGTTGACCGGGTGTTGGAAATTTCTGCGGACGGGGGCAGTGCGGGCAAAGGCCATGTGCTGGCTGAGTTTGACATCAAACAGGATCTTTGGTTTTTTGAATGCCACTTCCCCGGTGATCCGGTCATGCCCGGGTGCCTTGGTCTGGACGGTTTGTGGCAGTTGACCGGTTTTAATCTGGGCTGGCGCGAAATGCTTGGCAAAGGCCGGGCGCTGGGGGTTGGCGAAGTAAAGCTGACCGGCATGGTGACGCCGGACACCAGACTGCTGACCTATCAAGTTGATTTCACCCGGGTCATTGACCGGCGTCTGAAACTGGCGATGGCCAACGGTACCGTCCTTGCGGACGGTGAAGAAATATACAAAGTGACAGATATGAAAGTCGGTCTGTTTCAGGAATAGTTGGGGGAAACCCGCGCAAATCCAGGGGGCATCAATGCGTCGAGTCGTTATTACAGGTATCGGAATTATTTCGTCCATCGGCACAAGTGCCAAAGACGTGCTGGCGTCTTTAAAATCAGGTAAATCCGGCATCACATTTTCGCAGGATTGCGCCGATCACGGGTTCCGGTCGCAAATCCACGGCATGCCGGATATCGATGTGAAAGAACATATCGACAAGCGACAACTGCGGTTTATGGGCCCCGGAGCGGCCTATAATTATCTGGCAATGCAACAGGCCATCGCGGACGCAGGCCTTGAAGACGGCGAAGTCTCGAACGAGCGAACAGGATTGGTTGTGGGGTCCGGTGGCCCGTCAACGTCAAACTTCTTTCAGGCGCATCAGATCGTGATTGAAAAAGGCGCGCCAAAGCGCATGGGGCCGTTCATGGTCACCCGCTGCATGTCTTCAACCAATTCCGCCTGTCTGGCAACGCCGTTCAAAATCAAGGGCGTGAACTATTCGATCACCTCGGCCTGTTCGACCTCTGCCCATTGTATCGGCAACGGGGTAGAGCAAATTCAGCTTAACAAACAGGATGTGGTTTTTGCCGGGGGTGGCGAAGAGCTGGACTGGACCCTGTCCTGCCTGTTTGATGCGATGGGGGCGATGTCGTCTAAGTACAACGACAGCCCAAAAACCGCGTCGCGGGCTTTTGACGCCAAGCGGGACGGCTTTGTCATTGCCGGCGGCGGCGGCGTTGTAGTGCTGGAAGAACTGGAACACGCGCGTGCACGCGGGGCAAAAATATATGCCGAGGTGACGGGCTATGGTGCCACCTCTGACGGCCACGATATGGTGGCGCCCTCAGGTGAGGGCGGCCAGCGCAGTATGAAGCTGGCAATCTCGACAATTGGCGATCGCAAAGTGAACTATATCAACGCTCACGGGACATCCACACCGGCGGGGGACGTGACAGAGGTTGAAGCCGTGCGGCGGGTGTTTGGTGAAGGCACCACCCCGCCGATCAGCTCTACCAAATCATTGACCGGGCACAGCCTTGGGGCGACCGGTGTGCAGGAAACTATTTATTCGCTGCTGATGATGCAAAATGATTTTATCGCGGCCTCGGCCAATGTGACGGAACTTGATCCGGCGATCCATGCGGATGAGATCGCAACAAAACGCCGTGACAACGTTGATCTGGACACCGTTATTTCCAACAGCTTTGGCTTTGGCGGCACCAATGCTACACTGGCGCTAAGTAAATATCACGGGTAGGGGATTATGGCTGATCTTTTGTGCGGCAAACGCGGGCTGGTTATGGGTGTGGCCAACGATCGTTCCATCGCCTGGGGCATTGCCAGTGCTTTGGCGGCTGAAGGTGCGGAACTGGCATTCACCTATCAGGGAGAGGGGTTTGGCAAGCGGGTCAAACCACTGGCAGCCTCAATAGGGTCGTCGATTGTCATCCCGGCGGATGTGCAGGATGACGCATCACTGGACGATGTTTGCGATACGCTAAAGGCCACCTGGGGCAGCATCGATTTCCTGATCCACGCGGTTGCTTTTTCCGACAAAAATGAGCTGACCGGGCATTTTCGTGACACGTCGCGGGAAAACTTCAAAAACACGCTGGATATTTCCTGTTACAGCCTGATCGACGTGGCCCGCCGGGCCGCCAAACTTATGCCCAATGGCGGCACGATCCTGACCCTGACGTTTCAAGGGTCAAATACCGTCATCCCCTATTACAATGTCATGGGCGTTGCCAAAGCCGCGCTTGAAAGCACCGTTCGTTATTTGGCCAACGATCTAGGCCCCGACAACATTCGGGTTAACGCCATCAGTCCCGGCCCCATGCGCACTTTGGCAGGGGCAGCCATTGGCGGCGCCCGCAAAACCTACCGCGCGACCGAGGCCAACACACCACTCAGGGCCAATGCCACATTGGAAGCGGTGGGAGGTACGGCGGTCTATCTGGCGTCAGACTACGGTGCCTGCACCACGGGCGAGATCGTGCACGTGGATGGCGGGTATCATATTTTGGGGATGGCCCAGCCGGAGAACCTGTAAATACCCGGCTGTTTTCATTGTTCTATAAATACTCACCAATCAACCAGCCGCTCTGCGCTTCCGCAGGACGCTCATCGCTGCGAGAAGCGCCCGTCAGGGAGCGCCGAGCGCCCCACCGGCCCGTTACTCCGCCGCGTCCAGATAATCCTCCATCGGTGGGCAGGAACAGATCAGGTTACGATCGCCCCACGCATTGTCGATCCGGTTGACCGGCGACCAGTATTTATCCATGCGAAACGCGCCGGGCGGAAAACACGCCTGCTCGCGCGAGTACGGCCGGTCCCAATCGCCAACCAGATCTTCAACCGTGTGTGGCGCATTCTTTAACGGGTTGTTTTCTCTGTCAATTTTGCCGTCCTCAATGTCCTGCGCTTCGGCACGTATCGCAATCATCGCGTCGCAAAACCGGTCCAGTTCGGCCTTGGTCTCGCTTTCGGTCGGTTCCACCATCAGTGTGCCGGACACCGGAAAGCTCATGGTTGGTGCGTGAAACCCGCAGTCAATCAAGCGCTTGGCGATATCGTCCACGGTCACTCCGGCGCTGTCTTTCACCGGTCGCGTGTCCAAAATACATTCGTGCGCCACCCGATTGCCCGGTCCGCGGTACAGCACTTCAAAATGCCCTTCCAGCCGCTTGGCGATGTAATTGGCGTTCAGGATGGCAACTTTGGTGGCCTGGGTCATACCGGGGCCACCCATCATCAGGCAATAGGCCCAGGATACCGACAGAATAGAGGCAGACCCAAACGCGGTGGCCGAGACCGCGCCCTCTCCGGAACCGTCGCCCGTAGGATCGCCCGGCAAATGCGGCACCAAATGTGACTTGACCCCAATCGGCCCCATGCCCGGCCCGCCACCGCCGTGGGGTATGGCGAATGTTTTATGCAGGTTCAGATGGCTGACGTCAGACCCGATCTCGCCGGGTTTGGACAGCCCGACCATCGCGTTCATATTGGCCCCGTCCATATAAACCTGCCCGCCATTTTGATGGGTGATGTCACAGATGTCTTTAACCCCCTCTTCAAACACGCCGTGGGTGGACGGGTAGGTAATCATGCAGGCCGCAAGATTGTCAGAATGCAATTCCGCCTTGGCGCGAAAATCCGCCAGATCGATATCGCCGTTTTCCGCCGATTTCACCGCCACAACCTTCATCCCCGCCAGATGGGCCGAGGCCGGATTGGTGCCGTGGGCCGAAGTGGGAATGATGCAGATATTGCGGTGCCCCTCGCCACGCGAACGATGATAGGCGGCAATGGTCAAAAGGCCGGCAAATTCGCCCTGCGCGCCAGAGTTTGGCTGCATGGATATATGGTCGTATCCGGTGATCTGGCACAGTTTTGCCGACAGATCGTCGATCATTTCCTTATAGCCAAGCGCCTGATCGGCCGGCACGTATGGGTGAATAAGCGAGAAACTGGCCCAGCTGACGGTCATCATTTCCGCCGCTGAGTTCAGTTTCATGGTGCAGGACCCAAGCGGGATCATGGCGCGGTCAAGCGCCAGGTCACGGTCGGCCAGCCGGCGCATATAACGGGTCATTTCGCTTTCGGCGCGGTTCATATGGAACACCGGGTGGGTCAGATATTCCGATGTGCGCAGCAGGCCGTTTGGAATGCGGTATTCAGGCGCGAAATTGTCATCGTGCCGGTCCACACCAAAAGCCCGCCACACCGCCTCGATCACTTCGGTGCGGGTGCGTTCGTCAATTGAAATGCCGATGCGGGTTTTGCCGATCCGGCGCAGGTTGATCCCTTCATCCAGCGCCCGTTGCATGACCACATTTTGCAAAACACCCACGTCTACCGTGATGGTATCAAAGAAAAACTCCTGCTCGATCTTCAGCCCTATACTTTCCAGCCCCTTGGCCAGCCGCACGGTCTTTCGGTGAATGCGCTGGGCAATCGCCTTCAGGCCCTCAGGCCCGTGCATCACCGCGTAAAACGACGCCATGACCGCCAGCAGGGCCTGTGCCGTACACACGTTGGACGTGGCCTTTTCCCGCCGGATATGCTGTTCGCGGGTCTGCAGCGCCAACCGGTAGGCGCGGTTGCCGTGGCTGTCGATGGACACCCCGACGATACGTCCGGGCATATTGCGTTTGTAGATGTCTTTGGTGGCCATATATGCCGCGTGCGGGCCGCCAAATCCCTGCGGCACGCCAAAGCGCTGGGTGGTGCCAACGGCAATATCCGCGCCCATTGCCCCCGGTTCTTTCAGGATGGTCAGCGCCAGCGGGTCGGCCGAAATGATGCCAATGGCCTTGTGCTGGTGTAACAGTTCAATATGGCTGGTGAAATCGCGCAAAAAACCCATAGTGCCGGGATATTGAAAAATCGCACCAAAAACCTTTTCCGGCTGAAGATCAGTGTCAGGATCACCGATTATTATTTCAATGCCAACCGGTGCCGCGCGGGTTTTCATCACCGCGATGTTCTGCGGATGACACTTTTTGTCCACAAAAAACGCTGTGGCCTTTGATTTGGAGATCCGCTGCGCCATCGCCATCGCTTCAGCGCAGGCGGTTGCTTCGTCCAGCAACGACGCATTGGCAATCTCCAGCCCTGTCAGGTCTGAAATCATGGTTTGAAAGTTTAACAGTGCCTCAAGGCGCCCCTGTGAAATTTCGGGCTGGTAGGGCGTATAGGCCGTATACCAGGCGGGGTTTTCCAGAATATTGCGCTGAATGGCCGGTGGTGTGACCGTGCCGTAATACCCCTGCCCGATCAGGGCTACAGTCCGGGCATTCTTCTTTGCCACCTTGCGCATATGAAACAATACCTGCCGCTCGCTCTCCGCCCGCTCCCACTTAAGCGGTGCCTTTTGCCGGATGCTTGCGGGCACGGTTTCGTCGATCAGATCGTCAAGTGTTTTGACGCCGACAACTTTCAGCATCTCATCCATTTCGCTGTCAGAAGGGCCAATGTGGCGCAGATTTGCGAAATCATAGGGTAAATAGCCGGTTGGTTTGAATGGCATGGTGTGGCTTCCTCATATTTCGGCGGGTCCCGCATGTGATACGGGACCTCTCAGTTTCATATCCGGCTTAAATCTCTATTCAATCAATGCGTTATACGCGTCTTCATCCAGCAGTTCGTTCATCTCTGCCGCATTTGTCAGCTTCATTTTGAAAAACCATGCGGCACCAGTTGGATCCGCATTCACAAGTGTGGGATCCTCAACGATTGCCTCGTTGATCTCAACAATTTCGCCGTCCAGCGGCGCTACAATATCTGATGCGGCTTTCACGCTTTCTATCACGCAGACATCGTCACCCCTGCCCACTTCCGCGCCCACTTCGGGCAACTCCACAAACACCAGATCGCCCAGTTGTTCGGTGGCGTGTTTGGTGATTCCAACGGTGACAATTCCGTCGTTTTCTTCCAGCCATTCGTGATCTTCGGTGAATTTCATTGTCTTTCTCCCTTTTGAATACTACCGCTTGAAACCCGCCGGTGTGAACGGCATTGGGGAAATCGTTGCAGCCATGCGCTTGCCTCGGATATCGGCATAAATAACTGTACCCACGTCATGGTATTTCGCGCTGACGTAACCCATAGACATCGGTCCCTGAAGTGTTGGACCAAAACCACCGGACGTAACAGCGCCAATCGGATCAGCCGCGCTTTCATCGGCAAACAACCGGGTGCCTGCCCGCATCGGTGCGCGGCCCGCAGGCAGCATTCCGACCCGTTTGCGCTTTGGTCCGTAAGTAAAATCCCTGAAAATCCGCGCTGCGCCGGGAAATCCGCCGGCCCGGTCCCCCCCTTCGCGGCGCACTTTTTGAATGGCCCAGTTCAGCGATGCCTCAACCGGCGTGGTGGTTTCATCAATATCGTTGCCATAAAGGCATAGGCCTGCCTCCAGCCGCAGGCTGTCCCGCGCACCAAGGCCGATGGCCTGCACCTCGTTCCTGTCCAGCAAGTGGCGCGCCAAGGTTTCGGCCTGTCTGTCCGGCACAGAAATTTCATAACCGTCTTCGCCGGTATAACCGGAGCGGGACACCCAACACTGCGCGCCTGACAACTGAACCGTTGCCACATCCATAAACGTCATGTCTGCCACTTCAGGCGCAAGCCGCGCCAGCGCCGTCTGGGCGGCAGGGCCCTGCAGGGCCAACAGCGCGCGGCCTTTGATTATTTCAAGATCACAGACGTCAGAAAGCCCGGCCTGCATCAGGGCAAAATCAGCCTCCTTGCAGGCGGCGTTCACCACCAGGAACAGATGACCGCCACGATTGGCGATCATCAGATCATCCAGAATGCCACCTGCATCGTTTGTGAAAAATCCATATCTTTGCCGATCCACCCCGATCCCCAGCACATCCACCGGCACAAGTTTTTCCAGCGCCAGCGCCGCGTCCGCCAGATCGCCGGTTTTCGGGCGAATACGCACCTGGCCCATGTGGCTGACATCAAACAATCCGGCGGCGGCACGACAGTGCAAATGCTCTTTCATCACGCCGGGCGGATATTGCACCGGCATTTCATACCCGGCAAACGGAACCATTTTGGCATTCAGTTCGACGTGAAGATCGTAAAGTGGTGTTTTTTGCAGGTCGGCCATTTTCACCCCCGAATTGGCATAGTCCTCAAACCAGCCAAAGACATCCCGGCAGACCCCGTGGTCTGCTTGGTGATGCCCCCTCTGTCCTTTCGCCTGAGATCGTTATCCCTTCGGCGAACCGCAAACGGCGGTCTCTCTCCAGAGTGTGTCCACAGCACCGGTCCTTTGGCCTGAGAGTTTCCGGGGCGGTTGCTCCTTCGGCACCGGACCCATTGTCCGGATTCTCCCGATCCTGCTACGGCACACCGTAGTATACCGAATATGGATAGGCAAGCGGCCTTGCAGGGTCTGCGCAAAAATCTTAGAAACGATTGCCTGCTGGACTGGAAATATCACCGTGACACCCACCGACATTTTTGTTTTTGGCTACGGTTCGCTGGTGAACCGGGACACCCATGACTTTGGGTTTTGCGCTCCGGCCAAAGTTACAGGATGGCGGCGTAGATGGCGGCACACCACAATGCGACAGGTGGCGTATCTGACCGTTGTACCGGCGGCTGATCAGGTGATTGACGGATTGATCGCGGCAGTCCCGGACGCCGACTGGCCCGCGCTTGACCGGCGCGAGGGAAGTTATGACCGCCTGCACCTTGACCCGTCGCACGTCAGCCACGGTGTTTCGGGTAATATCACCGTGCGGATGTACAAGACGGTGGAGACAAATGACGCGGCCGCCACCGTGCGTTGCCCCATTTTGCTAAGCTACCTTGATTGCGTGATTAAAGGATTTCTTGACGTGTTCGGCCGGCAGGGGGTGGCGGATTTCTTTGCCAGCACCGATGGCTGGGATGCCCCGATCCTGAATGATCGCAAAGACCCCAGATACCCGCGTCACGTTGAGCTGAGCAAAAGCGAAAAGCAGTTGGTGGATGAGCGTCTGGCCGCGTTAACGCCGGTGCAGGAACAGTTGCAGCAAACGGGTGCGATGGACAAAGGGCTTTGGCACGCCTAGGGGTTTCTTTGCGTTCTCCTGTTTGTTGATGACGCGATAGGCCAGCACCCAGGCGATCAGAGCAAACAAAACCCCGCCAAAGGCCTGCCCGATCAGCACACCCTTTGCGCCGTAATAGCTTGCACCAAGCGCAACCAGCGGGACAGTGCCCAGCGTGTTCCGGCCCCAGTTCAACCAGGTGGAATAATATGGATGGTGCAGGTTGTTAAACGCGGCGTTGCAAACAAACATGACGCCGGTGAAAAAGAACAACAACGCCAGCGGACCACAAAACAAAAACACCAGTTCCCGGGCAATGCCGGTGGCGCCAAACAGCTGGGCAATCGGCTCGCGCAGCAAAAACAGCACCAGCGTGGCCCCCAGCACACAGACCGCCACAAACAAAATCCCATCGCGAAACGCACCACGCACCCGGTCAAACTGCCCGGCACCGAAATTTTGCCCAAGGATCGGGCCGATGGCGCCGGAAAGGGCAAAAACCACGGCCAGCGCAACCGGTGTCAAACGTCCGACCATTGCCATGCCGGCCACCGCCGCCTCGCCAAACTCAGCCATTGTCCGCGTGACATAGGCCGAGCCCAGCGGGGTTGCCAGTTGGGTCAGGATACCGGGTACGGCGATGGCCAGAATAGGGGCCAGATCGCGCATAAGATGCGGAAAATTTGGCCGGTCCAATCCGCCGTAAACTTTGAAAATCGGCCACAGCGCCGCCGCGGCAATACCCACCCGTGTGGCCACAGACGCCAAAGCGGCACCGGTCAGTTCCAGATCAAGGCCGAAAATCAGTATCGGGTCCAAAACCGCGTTGATAGCACCGCCAATAAGGGTGACCATCATCGCCCGGCGTGCGTCTCCGTGACCGCGCAAAACCGCGCTGCCAACCATGCCAACGGTTAAAAGCGGCAAACTTGGAATGATAATCTGAAGGTAACCGACCGACATGGTCAGCGTTTTGCCGCTGGCCCCCATCAGGGCAGATAGAAAAGGCAGGTTGAACCAGACAATGGCGGCAAAGATTGAACTGACAACCAGCCCCGTCACGATGGTGCTGGTGGCCTGGGACCGCGCCAGATTTTTATCCCCACCCCCCAGCGCCTGAGCCACCAGCGCCCCGGCCGCGATGCTCATGCCGATGGAAAAAGACGTGGTAAAAAACAGGATCGCGCCGGAATAGCCGATGGCGGCGGCCAGTTCTGGTTCGCCAAGCATTGATATGAAAACCATATCCGCCAGATCAACCAGAAATATCGCCATCAGGCCGATGCTGGCGGTCAGCGACATCGTGGTGACATGGCGAAACAGATTGCCTGTCAGAAATTTTGCCTGTTCGTTGTCTGCCACGCTTCACCCCGAATATTGGGGTCACTATAGGTGAGGTCGGGCGCAAGTAAACATCCGCAATCCATGACGAAATGCCTGATGGATTGGACCGGTAATTACATCAAAACGTTTGTATTTTGCAGCAGCGGCAGCAAACGTGACATATCCGGGCCGTGGGTCATCCCGGTAAGTGCGCTGCGCAGCGGCATGAACAGGTCGCGCCCTTTGCGCCCTGTGGCCTGTTTCACAGCGGCGGTCCAGCTTGACCAGCTGTCACAATCACGCGGCGCGTCAGGCAGCAGTTTCATCGCCTGGGCAACAAAATCCCTGTCCGCGTCAGCAATCAACGGTTTGGCACCATCCCGGCACAAGACCCACCAATCCTCGGTGTCTTTGCGGGTGGGCGTATTCTCACGTACCGCCGCCCAAAATGCCGGTGCAATATCCGCCGGGACGCCAAGCTGCGACAACTGCGGCGCCATGTCCTCAAACGACAGGCCGCTGACAATTTTCGCGGTCAGCGGCCACAGGTCCTGGACGTCAAATTTTGTTGGCGCAGACCCAAACTGGTCCAGTTCAAAGCCCTCAGCCAACCCGTCAAGGCTGGTCCGCACTTCCACAGGACCAGACGATCCCAGCCGCGCCAGCAACGACAACAACGCCATCGGTTCCACGCCTTGCGCACGCAGATCACGCAGCGCCAACGTGCCCAGTCGTTTTGACAGCCCCTCACCCTGCGGCCCCGTCAACAGCGAATGGTGGGCAAATTCAGGGACGTCTGCGTCGAGGGCTTGAATAATCTGTATTTGCGTGGCGGTATTTGTCACATGATCAGACCCGCGCACCACATGCGTGATGCCCATGTCAATATCGTCAACCACCGAAGCCAGCGTGTACAGAACCTGCCCGTCACCCCGGATCAGCACCGGATCAGACACGCTTGCCGCATCAATAGAGATGTCGCCGATGATGCCGTCGCTCCAGTTGATGCGTTCGTGATCAAGTTTAAACCGCCAGTGGCCGCCACGATCTTCACGCAATCTGGATTTGTCGCTGTCTGACAGCACCAGTGCAGCGCGGTCATAGACAGGCGGTTTGCCCATGTTCAGCTGTTTTTTGCGTTTCAGATCCAGCTCTGTGGGTGTCTCAAAACACTCGTATAACCGGCCCATATCCTTTAGACGTGTTGCCGCGTCGCCGTACCGGCTCAACCTTGCGGATTGGGTTTCTATGCGGTCCCATGTCAGGCCCAGCCATTCTAAATCCTGCCTGATCGCATCAGCAAATTCCGGCTTTGACCGATCCGGATCGGTGTCATCCAAACGCAGAATAAACGCACCATCCGATTTTCTGGCAATCAGATGATTTAACAGCGCCGTGCGCAAGTTGCCGACATGCAAATGGCCGGTAGGTGAAGGGGCAAAGCGGGTGATTGTCATGAGGCTGTAACCGGAGCATTCAAAAGGATTATCACGCCCTCCTACACCTCAAAAACCAAAATGCCAATGATGCGGACAACACACAGTCGGGCGGTTTCACAATTTAATTCTTGCCAACCAACGCGCGCAGCTTAAAGTTGCTGTTGCCGTTCCTTGTTTCAATTTTCAAGCAATCCGTAAGAAAAAAACAAATTTATGACCTCCGTTGATTCACCGCCCCGTCTGCCCATTCGCGAAGCAAAAGACTGGGTGAAAATTCTGTCCGGGTACCGACAACCGGACAACCGGCGCAGCCTGATTGAGCTGGGCATTACATTTTTGCCGTTTGTCGGGTTTTGCTGGGGGTCCTATCTGGCGCTAAGCGTCAATTATGGATTGGCTTTGCTGGCGTGTATCCCCGCTGCCGGGTTTTTGGCCCGGCTGTTTGTGATCCAGCATGATTGTGGGCACGGCGCATTCTTTGAAAGCCGCGAATGGAATGTCTGGGTTGGTCGGGCGCTGTCGGTATTGACCCTGACGCCATTTGATGACTGGAAGCACAGCCACGCAGAGCACCACGCGATTTCGGGTTGTCTGGACAAGCGGCGTGCCTGCGATATCAAAGTGATGACGGTGCGGGAGTATCAGACAGCGGCGCGGCCACGGCAAATACAGTACAGGATTTTGCGGCATCCCATTTTGCTGTTCATCATCGCGCCGGTGTTCGTGTTCTTTTTTCGCTACCGTCTGCCGCATGATTTTGGAACGGCCGACAAAAGGTTGTGGGCCGGTGTGATGCTGACAAATCTGGCCATACTGCTGGCGGCCGCGGCGGTGGTCGCTGCCATTGGGCTGTCGTCATTTCTGATGCTATATATCCCGATAATCTCCGTGGCCGGGGCCATTGGCATTTGGATGTTTTATATCCAGCACCAGTTTGAAGACACGGTTTGGGCGAATGAGGCCGACTGGCAACTGCACAGCGCAGCCCTTCACGGCAGCTCGTTTTATGACCTTCCGGCGGCCCTTACATGGATGACCGGAAACATAGGTATCCACCATGTTCACCATCTGAACAGCCGCATTCCCTTTTACCGGCTGACCCAAGTGCTGGCAGATCACCCCGAACTGACCGAAATCGCCCGGCTGGATTTTTGGGACAGTCTGGCCTGCATTAATTTGAACCTTTGGGATGAAGACCAAAAAAGACTTGTCTCTTTCAAGGCGATAACCTGAAAACCTGCAGATTCATCGGTTTTAAATGACTTAGCGTCACAGTCATCCGAATTTATCTTGTAACCAACTCTGGCTGGGTTAAACACACGACAGGCAATAAACCAAATAGCGTGCAGGCATAAATATATGGCTCAATCTTCGGTTCCGCCAGCGACCGCTGGCGTCACTACCTCTGCGCGCGACTGGACTCGAATTTTGGCAAAATATCGCACACCGTTTCAACTGCGCAGCCTGTTTGAATTGCTGATCACGCTTGCGCCTTTTTTGGCCCTTTGGGCGGCGGCGGCCTGGGCCGTATCTGTTAACATCTTCATTTCTTTGGCAATATCGACGTTTGCCGCCGCATTTTTGATGCGTTTGTTTATGATTCAGCACGATTGCGGGCACGGGTCGTTCTTGAGAAACCGCCTTTTGAACGAATGGCTGGGGCGGGCGATCGGTGTTCTGACGTTGACGCCCTATGATGTTTGGCGGCACAGCCACGCCATTCACCACGCCGGATGCGGTAATCTGGATAAACGCGGGATCGGTGACATCAACACCCTGACGGTGCGCGAATACCGGGCTCGCGGGCTGTGGAAACGGTTCACCTACCGCTTTTACCGGCATCCGCTGACATTGTTTGTGATCGGTCCGGTCTATGTGTTTTTGTTTGAAAACCGGCTGCCCTTTGGCTATTTCCGCGACGGCTGGCGGTTTTGGATCAGCGCGATGGGCAGCAATGTTGCAACTTTGGTGCTGGCTGCCGCGGCAATCTATTTT
>Ga0209992_10002360_pt1 | contig 17491 bp, 31 predicted proteins | sample 2SBtaG_2_FD_182564 | JGI IMG/M metagenome (GOLD analysis project Ga0209992, IMG submission 182564) | Deep subsurface microbial communities from Kolumbo volcano to uncover new lineages of life (NeLLi) - 2SBTROV12_ACTIVE470 metaG (SPAdes)... | ecosystem: Environmental > Aquatic > Marine >... | reverse complement strand
AGGTGACAACGTCAGCATCACAGCGACGCTGATCAACCCGATCGCGATGGAAGAAGGTTTGCGATTCGCGATTCGTGAAGGTGGTCGTACTGTCGGCGCCGGAGTGGTTGCAAAAATTATTGAGTAAGGCTACAATGCGCCCCCCTCGCGTGGACGGAGAATTCTTCGGGCCACGCGATTTCGTTCTTTAATTAGCGGCATTGCCGCACATATGCAAGAGAAGATTATGCAAAGTCAGAAAATCCGCATTCGCCTGAAGGCGTTTGATTACCGTTTGATCGATCAATCGGCCGCACGTATCGTTGATACTGCCAAGCGTACAGGTGCTGTAGTGAATGGCCCGGTACCACTGCCTACGAAGATTGAACGTTTCGATGTATTGCGTTCCCCGCATGTCAATAAGACTTCGCGTGATCAATTTGAGATTCGTACGCATTTGCGCCTGATGGATATCGTCGATCCTACCGATAAAACGGTAGATGCGTTGATGAAGCTGGATCTGCCAGCGGGTGTTGATGTAGAAATTAAATTGCAATGAAGATTGTCGTTTGGTGAATATTTCACCAGGTGAGGGCAGTATAGAAGTAAAAAGTAAGTGTGAAGCATCGGTTGACCAATTGTAGTCAACCCCTTAACAAGAGGAAATTAAAATGAGTCTAGGACTTGTCGGTCGCAAGATTGGCATGACCCGCGTGTTTACCGATGACGGATCATCGTTGCCGGTAACTGTGCTGGAAGTGTCCAATAATCGCGTTACTCAGATTAAATCTGTAGAAAGCGATGGTTACTCCGCTGTACAAATGGCCTTTGGTGCTCGCCGTCCAGGCAGAGTAAATAAGGCATCAGCAGGACATTACGCTAAGGCGGGTGTTGAAGCTGGCAGCGTACTTAAAGAATTCTCCCCTACAGCTGAGCAAATGGCTGATCTTCAGGTCGGCTCTGTCGTCAGTGTGGAAATGTTTCAAGAGGGGCAGCTTGTGGATGTAACAGGTGTATCCAAGGGTAAGGGATATGCTGGTGCGCACAAGCGTCATAATTTCGCATTCGGTCGTGCAACACACGGCAACTCGATCTCTCATAGGGTTCCAGGCTCCATTGGTATGGCGCAGGATCCTGGTCGTGTGTTCCCGGGTAAGAAAATGACTGGTCATTTGGGTGATGTGCAAAAGACTGTGCAAAACCTTCAAATCGTGCGTGTGGATGTTGAGCGTCAACTGTTGTTGGTTAAGGGCGCGGTGCCAGGCGCACAAAACGGCAATGTGATCGTGCGTCCAGCAGTGAAGGCAGGTGCATAATGGAATTAAAAGTCATAAATGATCAAGGAAAAGCTTCTAAAAAATTGAAAGCGTCCGATGAGTTTTTTGGTCGTGAATATAATGAAGATTTGGTCCATCAGCTTGTAACGGCCTATATGGCAAATGCTCGCTCAGCGAGTAGCAAGCAGAAAGTACGTAGCGAAGTTGCTAAAAGTACTCGCAAGCCATTCAAGCAAAAAGGTACAGGTCGTGCCCGTGCGGGTATGGCTTCCAGCCCTCTGTGGAGAGGTGGTGGTAGGATTTTCGCGAACACTGGTGAAGAAAACTACACCCAAAAAATCAACCGTAAAATGTATCGTGCTGGATTGGCATCTATATTCTCTAGGTTGGTGAGTGAAGATCGTTTGACTGTAGTTGATGATCTGACCGTTGATGCACCTAAAACTAAGTTGCTGGCTGAGAAAATCAAAGGCATGGGTCTGGATTCAGGGAATGTACTGATTATCACAGACGTGCTGGATGAAAATCTGTACTTGTCTTCGCGCAATCTGTCTAACGTATTGGTGTTGGAAGCTAATCAAGCTGATCCGGTCAGTTTGGTGCGCTTCCCGAGTGTGGTGCTCACACGCAATGCGGTAGCTAAAATCGAGGAGATGTTCGCATGAGCGCAAAAGAATTCAGTCAAGAGCGTTTAGTTAAGATTTTACTAGCGCCTCAAATCTCTGAGAAGGCAACTCATGTTGCTGAAAAGAATGAGCAGGTAATTTTCCGTGTAGCAACAGATGCAACCAAGCATGAGATTAAAGCGGCGGTTGAGATGATGTTCAAGGTCACGGTTAATAGCGTGCAGGTGACTAATGTCAAGGGCAAGGTTAAGCGTATGGGGCGTCAGTTAGGTCGCCGCAACGACTGGAAGAAAGCCTATGTATGTCTGGCAGCTGGTCAGGAAATCAATTTTGCAGCAAGTGAGCAAGGGTAATCATCATGGCATTGATTAAACTAAAACCAACAACTCCAGGGCAGCGTTCAGTCGTTCGTGTTGTCAATCCAGAGTTGCATAAAGGTAAGCCGGTCGCAGCGTTGTTGGAGAAGCAGTCCAAAACAGCAGGCCGAAATAATAATGGTCGTATTACAACTAGGCACATGGGTGGCGGTCATAAGCGTCATTATCGTCTGGTTGATTTCAAGCGAAATAAAGATGGTGTGCCAGCTAAAGTCGAACGTTTGGAATACGATCCGAACCGTAGCGCAAACCTGGCTTTACTATGCTACGCAGATGGTGAGCGTCGTTACATCATTGCACCTAAAGGTGTTTCAGCGGGCGCTGACTTGTTGAGCGGCTCAGAAGCGCCAATCAAGTCAGGTAATGCTCTGCCATTACGTAACATTCCTGTCGGTTCAACGATTCATTGTATTGAGATGAAGCCGGGTAAAGGTGCTCAGTTAGCACGTTCTGCTGGAACTTCAGTGCAACTGTTGGCGCGTGAAGGAAGTTATGCTCAGCTGCGTCTTCGTTCAGGTGAGATTAGAAAAGTGCATGTTGACTGCAAGGCGACATTGGGTGAGGTGGGTAACTCTGAGCACAGCTTGCGTTCAATTGGTAAAGCGGGCGCGATGCGCTGGCGTGGTGTTCGTCCAACCGTTCGCGGTGTGGTGATGAACCCGGTAGATCACCCACACGGTGGTGGTGAAGGTAAAACAGCGGGTGGTCGTCATCCGGTGAGTCCGTGGGGTGTTCCTGCTAAGGGCTTCCGTACACGTCGCAACAAGCGCACTAGCAACATGATTGTGCGTCGTCGCTTTAAGGCATAAGGGGTAATCAAATATGGCACGTTCCGTAAAAAAAGGTCCATTTGTTGATGCGCATCTACTGAAGAAGGTGGAAGCAGTGCGCGCAAACAATGATAAGCGTCCGGTTAAAACTTGGTCTCGTCGTTCTACGGTGCTTCCAGAGTTCGTCGGCATAACGATTGCAGTACACAATGGTAGGCAACATGTTCCTGTGTATATTTCCGAGAATATGGTTGGGCACAAGTTGGGTGAGTTTTCCTTAACGCGTACCTTTAAAGGCCATGCTGCTGATAAAAAAGCAGTTAAGAGATAAGGAGAGGATGATGACAACGACTACAGCTGTTGCAAAACGAATTCACCTCTCTGCTCAAAAAGGGCGCTTGGTGGCAGATCAAATTAGAGGATTGCCGGTGTCGCAAGCCTTTAATATTTTGAATTTCAGTCCAAAGAAGGCGGCTGAAATCATCAAGAAAGCATTGGATTCAGCGGTTGCAAATGCTGAGCACAACGATGGTGCTGATATTGATGAGTTGAAGGTGCAGAGTATTTTTGTTGATAAGGCTACATCTGGAAGAGGCTTTAGGGCCAGAGCCAAGGGGCAGGGTCATCGCCTTGAAAAACAGACTTGCCACATTACGATCAGCGTAGGGAGCTAAGGAAAGATTATGGGACAGAAAATTAATCCAACCGGTTTCCGGTTATGCGTTCGTAAGAATTGGACCTCCAAGTGGTATTCCAATAGTCAAGATTTTGCGGGCTTGCTGCTTCAAGATATTGAAGTACGTACCTACCTGAAAAAAAGACTTGCTACGGCAGGCGTTTCAAAGATTGTGATTGAACGCCCGGCTAAAAATGCCAAGGTGACGATTTATACCGCTCGTCCCGGTATGGTGATTGGTAAAAAAGGTGAGGACATTGAATCGCTGCGTATAGAACTGCGCAAGCGCATGGGCCTTCAGGCAGTTGACGTTGCAATCGAAGAAGTGCGTAAGCCTGAAGTGGATGCGCAATTGATCGCCGAGAACATCACGACGCAGCTTGAAAAGCGGATCATGTTCCGTCGTGCGATGAAGCGTGCGATGCAAAATGCAATGAGACTGGGCGCTCAGGGTATCAAGATCATGAGTGCTGGTCGTTTGAACGGTATCGAGATTGCGCGTACTGAATGGTATCGTGAAGGTCGAGTGCCATTGCACACATTGCGTGCAGATATTGATTACGGTACTGCAGAAGCAAAAACAACCTACGGCATCATCGGCGTTAAAGTCTGGGTGTACAAGGGTGAGGCAGTAGCACAAGAAGCGGTTGCTGCAGAGCCAGAGAAAAAAGTAAGAAAGTCGGGAGCTAAACATGCTACAGCCAGCTAGAAGAAAATATCGCAAAGAACAAAAAGGCCGTAATACTGGTATTGCGACACGTGGTAATAAAGTCAGTTTTGGTGAGTTTGGGCTGAAAGCCGTAGCACGTGGCCGTATCACTGCCAGACAGATCGAGGCGGCGCGTCGTGCTATGACTAGGCACATTAAGCGTGGCGGTCGTATTTGGATTCGTATTTTCCCTGATAAGCCAATTTCCAAAAAACCAGCTGAAGTTCGTATGGGTAACGGTAAAGGTAATCCTGAGTACTACGTTGCTGAGATTCAACCCGGCAAAATGCTGTACGAAATGGACGGGGTGAATGAAGAATTAGCGCGTGAAGCGTTTCGTTTGGCTTCGGCAAAATTGCCGCTAGCTACCACATTCGTCGTTAGACAGGTAGGGACATAATATGAAGGCTAGTGAACTAAACGAAAAGTCTGCAGCTGATCTGCACGCTGAGTTGCTGTCTTTGAGCAAAGCTCAATTCGGTTTGCGTATGCAAGTTGCCACACAACAAATGAATAATACCAGTGAGATGCGTAAAGTGCGTCGTGACATTGCACGCGTTAAAACTGTGTTGACACAGAAGGGAGCTCAGAAATGAGTGATTCGAAACTAACACGCACCCTGACAGGCAAAGTTGTCAGTGACAAGATGGATAAAACAGTGACGGTGCTGGTTGAACGCAAAGTAAAGCATCCATTGTTGGGTAAGATTATTCGCGTTTCGAAAAAATATCATGCTCACGATGAGGCAAACGAGTTTCATGCTGGTGACTTGGTGTCGATTGAAGAGAGTCGTCCCTTATCGAAAACAAAAGCTTGGCGTGTTGCTAAGTTGATCGAAAGAACCGCGACAAGTTAAATTTTTAAAAATTATGCTTGCTAATTATTGGTATTGGCATATAATGCGCGGCTTCGTTTCATCGCTGTTCGCAGCGACCTGACCCTTACGGGTTCCAAAACTGGCCGCTGTATAGCGGAATAAGTTGGAGAATAAATAATGATACAAATGCAGTCTGTTTTAGATGTAGCTGATAACACTGGCGCCCGCTCTGTGATGTGCATCAAGGTGCTGGGCGGCTCTAAGCGTCGTTATGCGTCAGTCGGAGACGTCATCAAGATTAGCGTCAAGGATGCTGCTCCACGCGGGCGTGTAAAAAAAGGCGAGGTCTATAACGCAGTAGTCGTTCGCACTGCTAAGGGCGTACGTCGTACAGATGGATCTCTGATTAAGTTTGATGGCAATGCTGCTGTTTTGCTTAACGCTAAGCTGGAGCCGATTGGTACCCGTATTTTTGGGCCGGTGACACGCGAGCTGCGTACCGAGAAGTTCATGAAGATTGTTTCGCTAGCACCTGAAGTGCTGTAGCGGTAACGAATCCAGTAGAGGGAAATCATGCGCAAGATTAAAAAGAATGATGATGTCATTGTCATAGCCGGAAGAGATAAGGGTAGCCGTGGAAGCGTCAAAAGCGTTCAGGGCGACTACCTGCTGGTTGGTGGCATCAATATGGTAAAGAAACACCAAAAGCCAAATCCTGTTCAGGGTTTGAGTGGTGGTATTGTTGAGATGGAATCACCTATTCATGTATCGAACGTCGCTATTTACAATGCGGCCGCCCAAAAGGCCGATCGTGTGGGTATTAAGTCGCTGGAAGATGGACGCAAGGTTCGCGTGTTCAGGTCCAGTGGTGAAATGATTGAAGCTTAAGGGGTATTTGCATGGCTCGTTTGCACGATTTGTATAAGGATAAGGTCTCACCAGATCTGATGAAGCAGTTTAGCTATAAGTCAGTTATGGAAGTGCCGCGTATTGAAAAGATTACTTTGAATATGGGCGTTGGTGAGGCAGTTGCTGATAAGAAGGTCATGGAGCACGCTGTTCGCGATATGGAAAAGATTGCGGGTCAGAAGCCTGTTGTCACAATGGCCAAGAAATCCATCGCTGGATTCAAGATTCGTGAAGGTTATCCGGTTGGCTGCAAAGTCACGTTGCGTAAAGAGCGCATGTATGAGTTTCTTGATCGGCTGATTTCTATAGCGATTCCTCGTGTACGCGATTTTCGCGGTATTCCAGGTAAGTCTTTTGATGGCCGTGGTAACTACAACATGGGCGTGAAAGAGCAAATTATCTTTCCGGAAATTGAATACGAGAAAATCGATGTGATACGTGGCATGAATATCACTATCACTACTTCCGCAAAAACGGACGATGAAGCTAAAGCGCTATTGCTGGCCTTCAAACTCCCATTAAAGAAATAAGGGGCGACTAATGGCAAAGATGGCATTAATTAATCGTGAATTGAAACGCCGTAAAACGGTAGAAAAATTTGCGGCCAAGCGAGCAGAGTTGGCTGCGATTATTGGAGATTCCACATTGAGTGATGAGGATCGTACGGCAGCAAGGATGAAGTTGCAGGCTTTGCCACGCAATTCCAGCCCTGTGCGTTTACGTAATCGTTGTGCTTTGACGGGTCGTCCGCGTGGCACATTCAGGAAGTTTGGTTTGGGGCGTATTAAAGTGCGCGAATTTGCAATGCGTGGTGAAATTCCAGGCGTTGTCAAAGCCAGCTGGTAGGGGAAATTATATGAGTATGAGTGATCCGGTTTCCGATTTGCTAACGCGTATTCGTAATGCGCAGCTTGCGGAAAAAGTAACAGTGGCGATGCCTTCTTCAAAGTTGAAGGTTGCTATCGTTGAAGTGTTGAAAGACGAAGGTTACGTTGATGGCTTTAATGTCGTCAAAGGTGATGGCGGTAAAGCAACGCTGGAAGTTGGCCTTAAATATTATAGTGGTCGCCCGGTAATTGAGAAGATACAGCGCGTAAGTCGTCCAGGTTTGCGTGTATACAAGGGTTCAGAGGAAATCCCCGCCGTCATGAATGGTTTGGGAATTGCTATTGTTTCCACTTCTAAGGGTTTGATGACTGATCGTAAAGCACGTGCCAATAAAATTGGCGGTGAAGTGCTGTGCGTCGTCGCATAGTGAGGTAGATAGATATGTCTAGAATAGCTAAAAATCCTGTTGTCGTTCCTAGTGGTGTTGAAGTAGCACTGGCAGCTAACGAAATTTCAGTTAAAGGCCCTTTGGGTACTATGAAATATCCGCTTAAGGGTGAAGTAAGTGTCGTTCAAGAAGGTGACACGCTGCTGTGCAAAGCGCAAACTGATTCTAAACATGCGGCTGCAATGTCCGGTACTTTACGCTCATTGCTTGCCAACATGGTGCAGGGCGTTAGCACTGGTTTTGAGCGTAAGCTGACTTTAGTCGGCGTTGGATATCGCGCCCAGGCTGCGGGTGATACATTGAATTTGAATCTTGGCTTTTCGCATCCGGTGTCTTACAAGTTGCCTGCCGGAGTAAAAGCTGAAACACCTGCACAGACTGAAATCGTACTAAAAGGTGCTGATAAGCAGCAAGTAGGTCAAGTTGCTGCAGAGATTCGTGCTTTCCGCGAGCCTGAGCCTTATAAAGGTAAAGGTGTGCGATATAGTGACGAAGTGGTGATTATGAAAGAAACCAAGAAAAAATAATTGAGGCGAATATGTTGATTAAAAAAGAAGCGCGTCAGCGCAGAGCACGTAAAACCCGTGCACGCATTGCTGAAAAGAAATTTATTCGGTTGTCGATAAGTCGGAGCAATCTTCATATTTATGCTCAAGTATTATCTGCTTGCGGAAGCAAAGTCTTAGCTAGTGCATCCAGCATGGAAGCAGATATCCGCAAGGACTTGGCAAATGGCGGAAATAAAGCCGCTGCAGCAGTAGTTGGCAAACGAATTGCTGAGAAGGCAAAGAGTGCGGGCATAAGCAAAGTAGCATTTGACCGTTCTGGAAATCGATATCATGGTCGTGTAAAGGCGTTGGCAGATGCAGCGCGTGAACATGGCTTGCAGTTCTAATTGGAGTTGAGCGATGGCTAAGCCGCAAGGAAAAATGCAACAAGACAAGCGTGACGATGGTTTGATTGAGAAAATGATCTCAGTAAATCGTGTCACCAAGGTAGTTAAAGGTGGACGCGTCATGGGTTTCGCAGCGTTGACCGTGGTGGGTGACGGAGATGGCAGCGTTGGAATGGGCAAAGGAAAGTCTAAAGAAGTGCCTGTTGCCGTGCAGAAAGCTATGGAAGAGTCTCGACGTAACCTGGCTAAAGTCAATTTGAAGAATGGCACTTTGCATCACGCAGTAATCGGCCGTCACGGTGCGGCAAAAGTTGTGATTCAGCCAGCGTCTGAAGGTACCGGCATTATTGCAGGTGGTGCGATGCGTGCAGTATTCGAAGCGGTAGGTGTTCGTGATGTGCTGGCGAAATGTATTGGTTCAAGCAACCCATACAATGTCGTTCGTGCAACGCTTAACGGTTTACAGTCTGTAAACTCTCCATCCGAGATTGCTGCTAAGCGTGGCAAGGAAATTGAAGAGATTTTGGGGTAAGACATGACTAAAGCAAAAACCAAAACAATTAAAGTGACACTGCTCAAAAGCCTGATAGGTACAAAGCAATCTCATCGCGATACGATTCGTGGTCTAGGGCTGCGTCGCATCAATCATACTGTTCAGTTGGAAGATACGCCAAGTGTGCGCGGTATGATCAACAAAGTTTATTACATGGTTAAGTGTGAGGCATAAGATGCAACTTAATAATATCAAGCCTGCACAGGGCGCAAAACAAGCAAAACGCCGCGTTGGTCGTGGAATCGGATGTGGATTCGGTAAAACATGTGGTCGTGGCCACAAAGGACAAAAGTCTAGGGCTGGTGGTTTCCATAAGGTCGGTTTTGAGGGCGGTCAGATGCCTTTGCAACGCCGTTTACCTAAGCGTGGATTTGTGTCATTGACACGTAACGATACTGATCAAGTGCGTTTGTCTGATTTGGAGAAGCTGCCTGTAGATGACATCGACCTGTTGGTACTGAAGCAAGCAGGCATTATTTCTTCACGCGCAATAACCGCTAAGGTTATTTTGCGAGGTGAAATCACACGTGCGGTGAAATTGCAAGGCATTTTGGCTACCAAGGGTGCCCGTGCTGCAATTGAGGCTGCCGGCGGCAGTTTTGCAGAGTAGGTATTAAGTGAGTACGAGTTCCAAGGCTGCAAAAGGTAAATATGGCGATTTAAGTAAGCGCCTTTGGTTTTTACTGGGTGCATTAGTGGTGTTTCGCATTGGTGCGCATATACCAGTGCCGGGAATTGATCCTGATGTTTTGGCGGATCTGTTCAAGTCGCAAGAAAATGGCATTCTGGGAATGTTCAACATGTTTTCAGGTGGATCGCTGGAAAGATTTGCGATATTTGCGCTGGGTATCATGCCTTATATTTCTGCATCGATTATCATGCAGTTGGGTTCGATAGCTGTACCGCACCTTGAGCAATTGAAAAAAGACGGTGAAGCTGGACGTCGCAAAATTGCACAGTACACACGATATGGAACATTGGTTTTAGCAATTTTCCAAGGATTTGGAATTACTGTAGCGTTGCAATCACAGCCCGGATTGGTGCCTAACCCCGGTGTGATGTTTCAGGTGACAGCAATGATTACACTGGTAACTGGAACGATGTTCCTGATGTGGTTGGGTGAGCAAATCACAGAACGTGGCTTGGGAAATGGAATTTCGCTGATTATCTTTGCTGGCATTGCGGCTGGATTGCCGTCAGCTATTGGTAGTACGCTTGAGCTAGCACGTACAGGCGCATTTTCTATACCGTTAGTATTATTGTTGTTCTTCGGAGCAATTGCTGTAACAGCTCTGGTCGTTTTCGTAGAGCGCGGCCAACGTAAGATCTTGGTGAATTACGCCAAAAGACAAGTTGGAAACAAAGTGTATGGTGGGCAAAGTTCACATTTACCGCTGAAGATTAATATGGCTGGTGTTATTCCCCCCATCTTCGCTTCAAGCATTATTTTGTTTCCGGCAACTATTGCAGGATGGTTTGGTAGTGGTGAAGGAATGGGGTGGTTAAGAGATATTAGTGCCACACTTTCACCCGGACAGCCGATATATGTAATGTTTTATGCGGCAGCGATTATATTTTTCTGCTTCTTCTATACGGCATTGGTGTTCAGCCCGAAGGAAACAGCAGATAACTTGAAGAAAAGCGGTGCTTTCCTGCCAGGTATACGTCCCGGAGATCAGACAGCGCAGTACGTTGAAAAAATCATGCTGCGTTTGACAATGGTGGGTGCCGTGTATGTGACATTAGTTTGTTTGCTGCCTGAATTTTTAGTTGTTAATTGGAATGTGCCATTCTATTTCGGTGGAACTTCACTGCTGATTTTGGTAGTGGTTACGATGGATTTTATGGCTCAGGTGCAGTCGTATCTCATGACGCATCAGTATGAGGGCCTGCTTAAGAAAGCAAATTTTAAAGGCGGGTTAACACGTTAATGGCTAAAGAAGATGTCATACAGATGCAGGGTGAGGTAGAAGAATCACTGCCCAATGCAACGTTCAAGATAAAATTAGAGAATGGCCACGTAGTGTTGGGGCACATTTCCGGAAAAATGCGAATGCACTACATTCGTATATTACCCGGCGATAAAGTCAATGTTGAATTGACACCATATGATTTGAGTAGGGCGCGCATTGTGTTCCGCGCGAAATAAATCGAACCAGCAAGGAGAAGAAAATGAGAGTCAGAGCATCTGTAAAGAAAATTTGCCGCAATTGCAAAGTCATTGTTCGCAATCGCGTGGTTCGTGTGATTTGTAAAGAGCCACGTCATAAGCAGCGCCAAGGTTGATTGAGCAACAACAACCTTGGGTGTTATAATTTCCGTTTTTCAAAAGATAGGGTAGCCGCATGGCACGTATAGCAGGGGTAAACATCCCAAATCATCAGCACGCAGTAATTGCATTGACTGCAATTTACGGTATCGGTCGCACACGTTCGCAATATATTTGCGCTGCGGCAGGCGTGACAACGTCAACTAAAATCAAAGATTTGACCGACGCAGAAGTTGAAAAGCTGCGTGAGCAAGTCGCCAAAGTTACCGTAGAAGGTGATCTGCGTCGTGAAACTACGATGAACATCAAGCGATTGATGGACTTGGGTTGCTATCGTGGTCTGCGTCATCGTCGTGGTTTGCCATGTCGCGGTCAGCGGACTAAAACTAATGCGCGTACACGTAAAGGGCCGCGTAAAGCTATCGCTGGCGCTAAGAAGTAAGCAGATATAACGATTTTGAGGATCAAATAATGGTTAAGTCAAGCACTAAAGTGCGCAAAAAAGTAAAAAAGAATGTGGCTGAGGGAATTGCTCACGTCCATGCGTCTTTTAACAACACCATCGTAACGATCACTGATCGTCAAGGTAACGCCCTTGCATGGTCTACCAGTGGCGCGAATGGTTTTAAGGGGTCGCGTAAAAGCACTCCATTTGCTGCACAGGTTGCCGCTGAGACAGTCGGTAAATCTGCAGTTGATTGCGGAGTTAAAAATCTGGAAGTGCGAATCAAAGGGCCTGGCCCAGGTCGTGAGTCTGCGGTTCGTGCATTGAATGCCGCTGGTTTTAAGATCACCAGCATTTCTGATATCACACCGGTGCCACACAACGGTTGCCGTCCGCCTAAAAAGCGTCGTATCTAATTTATTGGGAGCAGATCTTGGCTAGAAATCTTGATGCAAAGTGCCGTCAGTGCCGCCGCGAAGGCGAAAAGTTATTTTTGAAGGGTGAAAAATGCTTTACTGACAAATGTGGAGTTGAGCGTAGAGCATATCCGCCCGGTCAACACGGACAGAAGAAAAATAACCGTCAATCTGAATATGGTGGTCAGTTGCGTGAAAAGCAGAAAGTCCGTCGTATTTATGGCGTGCTGGAAAAGCAGTTCCGCTTGAACTACAAAGCAGCAACCAAGCAGCGCGGCATTACCGGTGAAAACCTGTTGCAGACACTTGAATCTCGTCTGGACAATATTTCATATCGCATGGGTTTTGGTGCTTCGCGTTCGGAAGCTCGCCAAGTAGTGCGCCACAATGCACTATTGGTAAATGGTAAGCGTGTCAACATTCCTTCTTATCAGGTACGTCCTGGTGATGTGGTTGAGGTTGCTGAAAAATCAAAGACACAATTGCGTATCAAGGCTGCGATTGAAGCGGCAGAGCAACGCGGCTTTCCTGAGTGGATCGAAATGGATACCAAGGCGTTCAAGGGAACATATAAGGCAAAGCCTCAGCGTTCCGAATTGCCAGCAACCATTAACGAACACCTCATTGTCGAGTTGTATTCCAAGTAATCCACGCGGAGTAGCGTATGCCTAAGAATGAATTTTTGAAACCACGCATCATTGACGTACAAAAGATATCAGACACACAAGCTAAAGTGGTTATGGAGCCTTTTGAGCGCGGTTATGGTCACACCCTTGGTAATGCATTGCGTCGTATCCTGCTTTCTTCCATGCCAGGAGCTGCACCTACCGAAGTGAAAATGGCAGGTGTATTGCATGAGTATGCATCAATTGATGGCGTGCAAGAAGATGTTGTTGATATCCTGCTGAACCTAAAAGGGGTGGTATTACGTCTGCACAATGTGCCAGAAGTTGTATTGACGCTTGAAAAAGAAGGTAAGGGCGTTGTGACAGCAGCTGACATCAGCACGAATGCCGATGTAGAAGTCATCAACCCAGATCACGTTATCGCACATCTGACTGCCGGTGGTAAGTTAGATATGCAGATTAAGGTCGAGCAAGGTCGTGGTTATGAATCAGCGATTTCTCGCGCTGCTCCAAATGAGACTCGCGCTGTTGGTCATATCGCTTTGGATTCTTCTTTTAGCCCGGTTAACCGTGTGAGTTATGTTGTAGAAAGCGCCCGAGTTGAACAGCGTACCGATTTGGATAAGCTTGTGTTGAGCATCGAAACTAATGGTGCTATTGATCCAGAGCAATCTATTCGTGATGCGGCACGTATTCTGGTTGACCAGTTTTCAGTGTTTGCTGCGTTGGAAGGTACCGAGCCTGAAGTTGAAGCTGTTCAAGCGCCCAAAGTTGATCCGATTTTGTTGCGCCCGGTTGATGACCTAGAGTTGACACCGCGTTCTTCAAACTGCCTTAAGGCACAAAGTATTCATTACATTGGTGATTTGATCCAGTACACAGAGAACGATCTGTTGCGTACTCCGAACTTGGGTAGAAAGTCACTGAATGAAATCAAACAGGTTCTTGCTGAGCACGAGTTGTCGCTAGGTATGAAACTGGAAAATTGGCCTGTACCTGTTGCTTAAGACATTACATTTACAAGCCAAGATATTATAAGAGAGGCAAATCATGCGTCACCGTTTAGGTTTAAGAAAACTCAATCGTACTAGTAGTCACCGACTGGCGATGTTTCGCAATATGACAGTGTCGTTACTGCGTCACGAACTCATCAAGACAACATTGCCTAAGGCTAAAGAATTGCGCCGCGTTGCGGAGCCTATCCTGACACTGGGTAAGAATCCAACACTTGCGAATCGCCGCCTAGCGTTTGCACGTCTGCGTGACCGTGAGATGGTAACCAAGCTTTTCGAAGAATTAGGCCCACGCTATGCAGCGCGTAATGGAGGCTATTCTCGTATTTTAAAGTATGGCTTCCGCAAAGGTGATAACGCTCCTATGGCATTGGTGGAATTGCTGGACCGTCCTGTAGAAGAGGAAGTGACTGCAGTCGAAGAAGAATAAGTCATTAGGTAGTAGACAACAAAAAAGCCGGATTTACTCCGGCTTTTTTTGTATTTTATCGTGTGATAGTCTGCGTTTATTACGCTATGACTTTACCTCGGAGAGATTTCAATTTCCCTCTTTGCGTCTTGCCTTCAATCCGTCTTTTAACGGAATTACGTGTCGGCCGTGTCGGCATGCGTTTTTTGGTGATTGTTGTTGCAGCCTTCAGTACTTCAACAAGTCGTGCCAGTGCATCCTCCCGATTCTTCTCCTGACTTCGATAGCGCTGTGCTTTGATGATGATCACGCCATCGATTGAAATGCGGCGATCAGAGTATTGAAGTAGCTTATGTTTAAAATACTCGGGTAGGGATGACGCTCTGATGTCAAAGCGTAAATGTATTGCCGTCGAGACTTTATTTACATTCTGACCGCCCGCACCCTGCGCGCGGATCGCAGTCAGTTGGACTTCGCTATCAGGAATTCGTACATCGCGTGTAATCAACAACATGGTACTTGGTCAGATCACAAGCCCAGTACTTGCTTTAGATAGGCACCCGTTACACTCTTTGAGTCGAGCGCAACATCTTTGGGCGTACCCTGGGCGATAATGCGTCCTCCACCGTCACCGCCTTCAGGTCCAAGATCAACTACCCAGTCAGACGTCTTGATCACATCGAGGTTATGCTCAATCACAACTACAGTGTTACCTTGATCGCGCAACTTATGGATTACCTTGAGCAACATCGCAATATCGTGAAAATGCAAACCAGTAGTCGGTTCATCAAGTATGTACAGCGTCCGTCCGGTGTCTCTTTTAGAGAGCTCTAAGGAAAGCTTTACACGCTGTGCTTCGCCGCCTGATAAGGTAGTTGCTGACTGCCCTAAAGTGATATAACCCAGCCCGACATCTAGGAGTGTTTGCAGTTTTCGTGCGATTAAAGGCACCGGCTTAAAAAATGCATGAGCTTGCTCTACAGTCATTTGCAATATCTGATATATATTATTTCCCTTGTACTGGATTTCAAGCGTTTCGCGGTTATATCGCTTGCTATGGCACACGTCACACGGGACATAGACATCCGGAAGAAAGTGCATCTCTACTTTGATGACGCCATCACCCTGACAAGACTCACAACGTCCGCCCTTCACATTAAAGGAGAATCGCCCCGGACCGTAGCCACGTTCGCGTGCAGACGGCACGCCGGCAAACAGCTCGCGTATCGGTGTGAACAGTCCAGTATAGGTAGCAGGGTTGGAACGAGGTGTTCTGCCGATCGGGGATTGATCGACATTGATTACCTTGTCGAAAAATTCCATACCGATAATGTCAGCGTGCGTTGCCGGCTCAGCGGCGCTTCCATAAAGATGCTTTGCCACGGCCGGATAAAGTGTGTCGTTAATCAATGTCGACTTACCTGAGCCTGACACACCGGTCACACACACCATCAGGCCGACAGGAATATCCAGTGATATGTCTTTAAGATTATTGCCGGATGCTCGAATAATCTGAAGCATGCGCTCCTTGTTGGGTGGAAGGTATTTTTCAGGTGTTTCGATGCTACGGCGTCCGGTCAGATAATCTCCAGTGAGCGATTGCTTACTTTGACAAATATCGTCCGTTAAGCCCTGTGCCACGACTTCACCTCCGTGTTCGCCAGCACCGGGTCCCATATCGACTACATAATCTGCTGAGCGTATTGCATCCTCGTCATGTTCTACCACGATGACACTGTTACCCATATCACGTAACTTTTTAAGCGTATTCAGCAAGCGATCATTATCACGTTGATGCAGACCAATAGAGGGCTCATCCAGCACATACATCACACCTGTCAGACCTGAACCGATTTGTGATGCCAGTCGAATTCGTTGAGACTCGCCACCAGATAATGTTTCAGCAGAGCGTTCAAGAGACAGGTATTCCAATCCCACGTTGTTCAGGAAGGTCAGCCGATTGGCAATTTCCAGTACGATTTTTTCCGCAATCGCTTGTTTATGACCTTGCAGCGTAAGCCCTTGAAAGAATTCCTGTGCTTTCTTTAACGGCAAGGCACTAATTTCATAGATATTTTTGTCGGCAACACGCACATGGCGCGCTTCGGTACGCAGCCGCGTTCCCTTACAATCCGGGCATGTGCAGTTATTTTGGTATTTAGCCAACTCTTCCCGTACGGTAGGGGAGTCTGTCTCTTTGTAGCGCCGCGCCAAATTATTTACGATGCCCTCAAAGGCATGTTCGCGCAGTGTCGGCTTGCCACGCTCGTTCAAGTATTGAAACTTGATCTGCTCTTTGTCGCTGCCGTACAAAATGACCTGTTGGATATTTTCCGGCAGACTCTCAAACGATTGCTCGATATCAAAGCTGTAATGTTTCGCCAGTCCGGTAAGTAGCTGATGATAGAACTGGTTGCGCCTGTCCCAGCCTTTGATTGCGCCAGAACTCAGTGACAAGGTCGGGAAAGCAACAATACGCTTGGGATCAAAGAAATTGACATTACCCAGACCATCACATTTAGGACATGCGCCCATCGGATTGTTGAATGAGAACAGACGAGGCTCGAGTTCAGGAAGTGAGTAGTCACATATCGGACATGAGAACTTAGCCGAAAACATATGCTCTTTCTCACTGTCCATCTCAACTGCGACTGCACGGCCATCTGCATGTCGTAGGGCAGTCTCAAATGATTCCGCCAAACGCTGCTTGCTTTCAATATTGACCTTCAGCCGATCCACCACGATTTCTACAGTATGTTTCTTGGTTTTCTGCAAGGACGGCAACGCATCCATTTCATAGACTTTGCCGTTGATACGCAGGCGGGTAAAGCCCTGTGCACGCAATTCATCAAATAGATCTAACTGCTCGCCCTTGCGCTCTACTACCAGCGGCGAAAGAATCATGATTTTTGTGCCTTCAGGCAGCTCCAATACATGATCCACCATCTGTCCTACGCTCTGCGCCTGCAATACCAAATCGTGCTGCGGACAATAGGGATCACCCGCTCTGGCGAACATCAGCCTCAGGTAATCGTGTATTTCGGTTACCGTACCAACAGTAGAACGGGGGTTGTGTGATGTCGCCTTTTGTTCGATTGCAATGGCGGGTGATAAACCCTCTATCAGATCAACATCCGGCTTTTCCATCAGCTGCAAGAACTGGCGAGCATAGGCGGAAAGGGACTCCACATAGCGACGCTGTCCTTCGGCATACAAAGTGTCAAAGGCAAGTGATGATTTTCCGGAACCCGATAGTCCGGTAATGACCACCAGCTTGTGTCGCGGTAGATCAATACTGATATTTCTCAGATTATGTGTGCGGGCGCCGCGTATGCGTATTTCTTCCATGGGTACTCTTAGATTGAAACGACCTAGTAGTTTACGCGATTTTTGACACTAACCCAACATATGGTTTGAGTTGGCAGTTAAAGACTGTTGAGCGCAATGCA
>Ga0209992_10002359_pt1 | contig 17503 bp, 12 predicted proteins | sample 2SBtaG_2_FD_182564 | JGI IMG/M metagenome (GOLD analysis project Ga0209992, IMG submission 182564) | Deep subsurface microbial communities from Kolumbo volcano to uncover new lineages of life (NeLLi) - 2SBTROV12_ACTIVE470 metaG (SPAdes)... | ecosystem: Environmental > Aquatic > Marine >... | reverse complement strand
AGGAGCTACTGATAGCGAGCGAGAAGATTATCTTATGAAAAGATCTGCTAAAGAAGTAGAGTTACTTGAAGCTAGAACTAAAGATAATAAAGTAAAAATAAACAGGGTAAAAGTATTAACAGAAGCTGCTGTGTTAGAACGTGACGATCTTGTAAAACAAATGGATATTTTAAATGCAAGAGTTGAAAAAGGAGAAAAATTAACTAGAAAAGATATTGAAAATTTTAGAATAAGAGAAGAAAAATACAGAAACACTGTTGGTATTATCAATAAAGCTAAAATGAAACATCAGTATTTATCTGATGATTATGACACTCAAAAAGAATCATTAGATTATTTAGATAATATAAACAGCGTTACTGGTAATTTTGCTTATACTTTAGCGACTGGAACTGTAAAACTAGCTGGACAAGCAATGTGGCTTGGTGGTAACATAGTAGATGGTTTTGGTAATGCTTTAGAAAACAGTGTTGATAATGACAATACTTACGAAGACAATACTTTAAAAGAACAAGTTAGTGGTACAAGAGTAATGGCTCAAGGTATGAGAGATGGTGCTGATTACTTTTATAAAATAGCAGAAGACGGTGAAAGATTTAAAAAGAAACAACCTGTAGGTTTTGCTAGTCTTGGAAGCACTGTAGAAAAAGGACTGCTTGGTGTTTTTGAAAATTTACCAAACCTTGCGCTTGCGTATGTTTCAGGTGGTGGTAGTTTAACTGCTAATATGGCTGTATTTGGTCTTTCTGGTGGTGCTGACAAGCATAGAGAAATGGTAAAAGATGTAGAAGCAGGTAAAGCGGCTTATACAACAGATCAGCTTATTATGGCACCTATAGGTTACGGTGCTTTTGAAGCACTTACAATGGTGCCTGAGTATTTTATGATGAAAGGTGCTTTTGGTGGTGCTACAAAAAGTAAAGTTTTTGGTGAAGTAGCAGAAAAAATACTTCCTCCAGGACGAGTTGCAAAATTTATGAACAATGCTGGTAGAGCTGTTTTAGGTTTTAGCAAATCACAAGTTAGTGAAATAAGTCAAGAAGTATTTACTCAAATAGGTCAAAATGCAACAGACAAATATTTATTAGGTAAAGATGATGTAGAACTTTCAGACGGTTTAGATGCTGACTTTTTTATAAAAACAATGGGATCAACAGGTGCTTTCCATGTAGGTCCTAGGGCTTTACAAGGCGCTATGTCAATTCTTGGCGGTCAGTTATTAGAAGCTGACAATGTAACAATGAATAAAGTTGGTGCTAAATTAGTTAATCTTGAGGCTAAAATACAACTAGTAAAAAAAGATTTATTAGGTATTGAAAATGAAGGCGTAAACAACGCGTCTCCTGGTTTAAAAAGAAGAAAAGAAGAAGAGCTTAGACAGCTTCAAGCTGAACTTGCTCAAACAAAAAAAGAAGGTGAGCAAAACATTTTAGGCATAATGGACAGGTATAACGGCCTTAACAAAAGAGGGGTTAACATACTTAGAAATTTAGGTAAAGAATCTGGTAAATTAAGAGTTGAGGCTAGAAAAGTAAAAAATGGAGAAGGTGAATATTCTGAATTATCAAGAAGAGAGAAAAAAGCTAAATTAAAAGGCTTAGAAGAGCAGTTTAATGCTATTGAAGAACAAAAGAAACAATTAATAAATAACGACAAATCCTATCAACTAGAAGACGGTAGAGTTGTTAAAGACTTAGAAAAAAGAGCTAGAGCAGTTTTAAATGAAAAAAGAAAAACAAATCCTAGCTTAGAGCAAGTTCAACAACAAGCTCAAAAAATGTGGAACGAAGAAAACAAAACAAGAGACACGGCTGTTGACAGAGCTAGAAACGTTGTTGTAGATCAAGTAAAAAGATTTGAGTCTGATGTGCTTATAAACAAACTAAATGACATCGACACTGAAGCACCTATAGAAAAGCTAGAAGCACAAACACTTGACGAGGCAAAAAAATGGCTAAGAAATAACTTAGAACAAAAAGGTTTGTCTACAAGAGAGATTAACAAAACAGTTAAAGAACTAGAAGATACTTGGAACACTGCAACTGCTGGTATAATACAACCACAAGTTAAAGGTAAAACAGTTAATAATAAAACTGGAAAGTTTGATAAACATCAAATTATAATTGTTAATTCTAAAAAATCAGCTTTAAACAAAAACTTTGCAGCTAGAGGACATGAAATATTACATGCTCTTGTGTGGAAAGCTTTTAAAGCTTCAGGCGTAGGTTTTAAGACTATGGCTAAAGGTATGGAAAAGCTAATAGAAAGTCAAGACGAGGTAGGTGCTAAGTGGTTAAAAAACAGAATGAAGGATTATAAAAACAAAAGTGGTAAGCTTGACAATGATTATTATGAAGAAGTTATAATGGCTATTGCAGATGGTATTAGAGCTGGTCGTATTATAAACAACGCTGATACTCAAGCACAAGTACAATCTTCTTTAATGAAAGGTATAAAGTCTGTATTTAAAGGCACGCCAGACGCTGGTCCACTGTTGATAAACGATGCTCAAGATATGCTTAATTTAATATCTAAATATAGCAATAGTTTAAAAACTGGTGAGGTTGATTTTGATATAATGAAAATGGCTGGTGGTGATGTTCAAGTTTCAGAAGAGCTAAACGTTATACAACAAAAAAGAGCTAATGCTAAGTTTAAAAAGTCTATGGATAATCTTAGTAGCGCTGCAAAAGGTATACTTACAGAAGCCGTACAAAACGCAAGAAAAATTGCAGCTGCTAATGTAAACAATGCTTATGGTAAATTTAAAAATAAAAACATAAGCTCTTTTGATGCTTTAGCTGAAATGGGTCAAGCGTATGATGATATGCTTAATAAAGCTATAAAACAATTTGAAGACGAAAACAATATTAAGTTTGGTCAACTAGAAATAGATACTTTTAAGTTTGAAGCTATATATGGTGATAGAGGTATAAGAGGCGCTTTAATTTATGATCCTTTAAATCCAAGAAAAGTGTTTGATGAAAATGTACAGGTTGAAATCGACGGTGTTATGCAAAACAATAAGCCTGCTAAATACTTAAACGGTTTGTTACCTCAACGTATGATTGAGTTTGCTATTAAAGCAATACCTAATCTTGATATGTACTATGCAAAAGACGTTACGGCTTTAAAAAATATGGAAGCTGAAGAAACAGCTGACATGCTAGTTGATAAAGAAGTAGAATATCAAAGAGACAAAAGAGATTTAAAAGATTTATCAGTTGTAAAAAAAGAGGCTGTTAAGGCTATAAGAGGTGAAGTAAAAGAAATTGTAAAAAGAGCTTTAGTTAATCCTACTCAGACAGCTCAAGAAACAATTGACGCTATAGAAAATAAGATAAAGAAAGAATACTTTAAGCTTATTAAAAAAGAGATGGGTGGTATACATCAGTATGGTAAAAGTAAATTACTAGTTATAAGTGAAGAATATAAAGCTTTTCACGATTTACAACATGACATTATAGTTAAAGGCTTGCCAATAAAAACTATAAAAAGAAAATACAACACTTTGTTTGATTTAACAAAACTTGGTAGAGAGTTAACGCCTCAAGGTAACGCTATATATGATATTAAATTATCAAAGCCTAAAGCAGAGTTTATCAACTTTTTTATTAAAGGTAAATACACAACGTTAAAAAACAAACAAGCTTCATTAGCAACAGAAGTTGCTCAAGCATTAGCTGCAGAAGCTGTATACGAAATATTAAAAGATAAAGATGTTTTAAAACAAATAGAAGAAATGCAAGGCTTACAAGGTTTTTCTTCTGTTGTAGGTATAGAAAATGAAATTAAAAACATTGGTGATAATTTAGATAAGAAAAAAGGTGAAGGAAGAAAGTTTGATAAAATAAAATTATCTAAAGATATAGCAGAGCTTAGTCCTGATGAAAAACAAATAATGTACAAAGGTTTGCCTAAACTTGGTAAAGCTTTTATTGCAAAAGGATCTTTTGACAGTGCTTTTGAAAATGTTTTTCCAGAACCACTTTTTGGTAAGTATAGAAAAAATATTAAAAAAGATATTTTAAATTACATGGAAACATACAAGGTTGAGCGAGAAAAGTATGTTAAAACTGGTAAAAAAGCGCCAAAAAGTATTGTAGAAGTTATTAGAAACGAAGTGGCAATGGAGGAAAACAAAACCACTTTAGAAGCTCAACTTGGTCTTACAAAAGGTGATATTGATACTAAAGATTTAGACAAACTTGACAATGTTTATAAAGCTGTAATTAAAATTGCGGAAAAACTAGGTCCAGCAAAAGCTAGAAGGTTTTTATACTTCTTGCATAGCACTGGTAAAGTTGGTGGTACATCTGCTATTAGAAACCCAGAAACAGGTAAGTTAGAGTTTGATCCTGAGTTTTATCCTAAAAGAATACAAAGAGTTATCAAGGATCTTGCGGCAACGCCAAAAGAAGACGTTAAAAAAATAGCTAAGCTTGAAAAACAAATATTAGGTTATCAAGAGCAATTAGAATCTGGAAAAGAACCAACAAAACACCCTTACGGTATATTAAAAAATGCTGCTGAGTTAGAGGCTATAGTTAAAGACATACCAGGTGAAACGCAAAACATATCTTCTAACATAGCTCAAAATGTTGGAAAAGTTAACAAACCAGACTGGACTTATGAAAAAGATTTAGAGTCAGCTGAAAGAAATAGAGCTATTTTAGTTGAACTATCTGACATTATGATGGAACTTAGAGATGCTCCTGATGGAATAACAAGTTTAGATATTGGCTATATATTAATGTCTTTAAATGCTGACATGAAAACACCTTTAGCTGCAGCTGCAAACGTAAGGTATATACAAGACGATGGTTTAAATAAAACTGCAGGTCAACATAGGTATGAGCATTTAACGCCAAGAAAAGTTATACAAATGATTATGGCTGGTTATATAGGTGGTGAAATATCTAAAGCAGATTTTCAAACAGCGCTAGATGATTTTCATGTTGCTATTATAGATAAAACGCAAGATGATATAGTTGGTAAGTATTATAAATCTTCTTTGCCACCTGGTATTATAAATGTTTTAGATAGATACTTTAACATGAAAACTTATGGTGAAATAGATTTAGTTTTAATAGATGCTAAAACAAATAAGCCAGTACCTAAATCTCAACACTATTCAAAAGCCGCAAAAGACTTAGATGTAAAAACTATTAAGCAGTCTAAAGATATACAACAAGTAATAGACAAAGCACCTCAAAATAGAGATCCAAAAGGTATTAGTGTTTTTGATTTTGATGAAACAGCTGGTATAAGTGAAAACGTTGTAATAGCTAGAAGAGGTGGTGTTACAATAGAAATATCTTCTGCAGACTGGCCTAATATGGGTGAGTCAATGATTAATGAAGGTTGGGAAATGGACTTTACTGATTTTAACAAAGTTACAAACGGTAGACCAGGACCTTTAATGCAAAAGCTAAAAAACCAAATAAAAAAATACGGTAGAAAAGATGTATTTATATTAACTGCTAGAGCACCACAAAGTCAAAAAGCAATACATGATTACTTATTAAGCGAAGGCGTTGACATACCTATAGAAAATATAACTGGCTTAGGTAATAGCACTGCAGCCGCTAAAGCTGATTGGTTCATAGATAAACTAGCTGAAGGTTATAATGACTTTTATTTTGTTGATGATGCTTTACCAAATGTAAAAGCTGTAGATAATTTATTAAGTCAATTTGACGTTAAATCAAAGTCTGTACAAGCAAGAATAAAAAGAAGTGCTGATATGGATCTTGAAATAAATCAAATCATTGAGCAAAACGAAGGCGTTGAATATCAAAAACGTTTTAAAAGAGCTCAGGCTAAAGCTAGAGGCGTTGACAAAGGTAGGTTTAAGTTTTGGATCCCACCTGGCGCTGAAGATTTTATGGGGCTTATGTATAGAATAGCAACCGGTAAAGGTAAGCTTGGTGAAGCTCAATTAAAGTTTTTTAGAGATAATATATTAAAGCCGTATCAAGAAGGTGTAAATAATTTAAACAAAGCAAGACAAGCTGTTTTAGAAAACTTTAAAGACTTGCGTAAAGCTTTTCCAAACGTTACAAATAAATTAAACGACATAATACCTGGCACAACATTTACATACGATGCTGCTATTAGAGTTTACTTATGGGACAAAGCTGGTTTTAAAATACCTGATATTTCTCAAGCCGTACAAAAAAGATTAGTTGACACTGTTAAAAATGACGCTGAACTACAAGCTTTCGCAGATGGTGTAGGTGAAATATCAAGAAGGCCAGAAGGTTATGTAAAACCAGAAGAAGACTGGGTTGCAGAAACTATACTAGCAGATTTAGACAACGCTACTAGTAAAATTGCTAGAAAAGAATTTTTAGCTGAGTTTATTGAAAATGCAAACATAATATTTTCAGATGAAAACTTAAATAAAATTGAAGCTGTATATGGACTTGATTATAGAGAAGCTGTAGAAGACATGTTACACAGAATGACTACTGGTAGAAACAGAACTATTGGTGCTCAAGACAGACAAGTTAACAGATGGACTGAGTGGATTACAAATTCTATTGGTGCTATTATGTTCCTTAACATGAGATCAGCAATACTACAAACTTTATCTACAGTAAACTTTATAAACTGGTCAGACAATAATCCTGTAAAAGCTGCTATGGCTTTTGCTAATCAAAAACAATATTGGTCTGACTTTTTAAGAATATTTAATTCTGACTTTTTAAAACAAAGAAGATCTGGTTTGGCTATGGACGTAAATGAAGCTGCATTAGCAAGCGCTATAGCTGGTAAGAAAAATAAAGCAAAAGCTGCTTTAGCTTATTTATTAAAACTAGGTTTCAAACCTACACAAATAGCTGATAGTTTTGCAATTGCAGCAGGTGGTGCTACATTTTTAAGGAATAGAATAAACACATATCTTAAGCAAGGTATGTCAAGAACAGAGGCTGAAGCTCAGGCTTTTGAAGATTTTACAGCAAGATCAAACGAAGCTCAGCAGTCATCTGATCCTTCTTTAATATCTAAGCAGCAAGCTAGTATATTAGGTAGGTTTATATTAGCTTTTCAAAATACGCCGATGCAGTATGCTAGGTTAATGAAAAAAGCAGGTATAGATTTAATAAAAGGTAGAGGCGACTGGAAAACAAATGTTTCAAGAATATTATATTACGGCGCAATACAAAATATAATATTTGCTAGCTTACAATCAGCAATGTTTGCTTTAGCTTTTAGTGGTGATGAAGATGAAGAGTTAGAAAAGAAAAAAGTAGATAGATTAACAAACACTGTTATTGATTCGTTGTTAAGAGGTACTGGTATATATGGTGCGGTTGTAGCTACAGCTAAAAATATAGCACTAGAGTTTTACAAGCAAGATTTAAAAGGATCAAGAGGTGATCACGCTTACACACTGTTACAGTTTGCTAACATATCACCACCAATAGGTTCTAAAATGAGAAAGCTTTATAGTGCTACACAGACTAGAAAGTTTAACAAAGCTGTTATGGACGAGATGGGTGTTACATTTGATAATCCTATGGTTCCAGCTATTGGCCAAGGTATAGAAGCTTTTACAAACGTACCTACAGGTAGAGCAATACAAAAAATCAATAACATGCGCCAAGCATTTAACGAAGAGCATGAAAACTGGCAGCGTATTGCTTTAATGATGGGTTGGAACACTTGGGATATTGGTGTTGAAAACAACGAAGTAGAAGACGCAAAAAGAAGAATAAAAACAAGAAACAAATATATTAGATCAACAAAAAGCAAATCAAGTTCTAGCAGGCGTAAAGGCAGAAACAGAACTAGATAATGAGAAAACTTTTGATGCTTCTTTTACTAGTGTCTTGCTCAAAAGAAGTTGATGATTTTGGCTTCAGAGTTTATACAATACCAGCTGGTGAGCATAGTTCAGGTAGTTTTTTAAATCACCCTGATAACTCAAGAATAAGTTTTCAGTTTGTATTAGACGAGTCTGCTTATTACGAAACTGAAATACCAGAAAACCAGTACGATGTAAATAAAATATACGGCATGAGTGACTTTGGTGTAAGACATCAAAAACACTCTATACGATTAGGCTGGCGGTATATAAATAACGAACTGCAGTTATGCTGGTTAAGACATGAGGAAGGTAGACATAGTTCAGCTACAATAAGAACTATAGAGCCAGACGTAATTTATAACGCTACAATAGATATAAAAACATTTTATTATGTAATAGTAATAGATAACGATACTACACTTGTGCGTAGAAGACCTGAAGGCAACTGGGGTTTAATACGTAGATATTACTTATACCCATATTTTGGTGGCAATGAATACGCACCACATAATATAACAATTAAAATAAAAGAATGAAAAAACTAATTATATTATTAATTATACTAAGCTCTTGCGCAGCTCCAAAAAAATGTTGTAGTCAAGATTTAAAGAAAATATTTAAATTCTCTACGTTTTACGCAGCTGCTAATGGCGGTACGTCTATATCAGATGTAGAAACATTTTCAGTTACAAACGGCCTTGAAACAGCTACAATACAAACTCCATATGATTACAACTTGGCATTAGGTATACGTAAGATCGCTAGGTTTGGTTATGAAAACAGAGCACAAACTTTTTACGATGGTACTGAAAACTCATGGTCAGACGGTGCTAATATAGGTAAAGTATCTGGCTTAGAATTTTTATTTGAAGTAGATTATACAAGACAACAAGGTAATGAGTATTTAGATCAGCATCACTTTATAAGATTTGTAGATAACAAGTATATATTAAAAGGTGAATATTTAGAAGATGGTTTTGCTGATGTTAAATATGTTGAAACGTCAGAAAGATATAGATATAAAGTTAATGACAAATTGTCCTTTAATGCTGGGCTTGCTCAAAGGTTATCCGAACCGTACGGATATGATCCCTTAGCAGAGTGGATGCTAAGCAATGGCAATATACATTACACTTACCTAGCACTACAAGAAGGCTATAATGTCGATGTAGCTGCTAGTGAGTATTTTTCTCCAGATGGAGAACTCGTTGCTACAAGCAAAGAGGTTTGGGAAGAGGTTGTAATACCTACAGTGTTAGCAGATTATACTGAAAGAAAACGTAATGAGTTAGATCAAATAATACAACACTCGTTTGTGTTAGGTTTAGATTATTATCATTACACAAAATCATTTTGGACACATGCTTGGGCTAATGTTATGCCTTGGCATTATGACGATGATGGTGAGTTTTCGTATCATAAATACAACAACGGGCAATGGCTAGATTATAGCGGTGGTTTAATATTTGGTTATAAACTAAATAAGTCATTAGGCACCTTTGTTGAAGGTAAGTATAACAAATACTGGAATAGAGAGTGGTATGACTTTAAATTTGGTGTAAATTACGTAATCTTCTAATATATAACTACACGATAATGGCAAAAGAATTAAACGAAGAAACTGGCTTTACAATAAGCGTAAAAACATTAATAGCAATTGGCTTTGCAATATCTACAATTATAGGTATGTGGTTTGCTTTGCAAGCTGACATAGCTGAAGCAAAAGAACTACCTAGACCAGATGTAACCCGCATGGAGTTTCAAATGAAAGATGAAAACATTAGAAATACTATTATGGAGACTAGAGATGACGTTGGCGAGTTAAAAGAGCGTATGATACGTATGGAGGATAAAATAGACGACTTAAGATAATATGAAATATATTTTACTACTAATGTTGTTTTGTAGCAGCATGTCTGCACAAATAACAGTAACACATTTTAATGCTGAGTGGAACTCTGCAAACAAAGTTGAATGGTTTGAAAAACTAGACGACTGCGAGCTTGCTAAAGTTTGTATAGTTGCAGAACCAAAACTACAAGACAAACATAAAATAATTATAGTACCTACTATAGTTGTTTTTAAAGACGGTGAAGAAATAAAAAGGTATCAAGCAGATCTTAGCTTTAAACTGCTTGCTACAAGGAAAGAGATACAAGAATTTATTAACGAACAAATAATGAGCGACTTTTAATGAAAAATTTAATATTATTACTATTACTACCTTTTGTGTCTTTTGGTCAATTATTAGTAGATACAATACCACAAAATAAAAAAGCTGTACTTGAAGAGTTTACAGGTATACATTGTGTATTTTGTCCTGATGGCCATGTTATAGCACAACAAATAAAAAATACTTATCCTAACGATGTATCACTTATAAATCTACATACCGGTGGTTATGCTTCACCAAATCAAGGTGAACCAGATTTTAGAATTATGGAAAGTGATAGCATTGCGGCTATATCTAATTTAGCTGGTTATCCAGCTGGCACGGTAAATAGGTATCAATTTCCTATGACACAAGGCGGTGGAACTGCTATGAGTAGAGGTGATTGGATGGACGCTGTTCAAGATATAATATCACAACCAGCATATCTAAACGTGGGTATGCAAGTAATACACGATACTACAAATGAAGTGCTAGTTGTAGATGTAGAAGTTTATTATACTGATTCAACACCTGTAGATGGTTTTGGTTTTTCACCAGTTAACTATATAAATGTAGCGTTAACACAAGATAGTGTTGTTGGCCCACAAATAGGTGCTTCATCTTATAATCCAGCTGGTATAGTTCCTGGCCCATGGCAACCATCATATTCACACCAACACATGCTACGCGATATGGTTACAGGACAATGGGGTGATCCAATAACAAACGGTGGTCAAACGTTACCTGGTCACTTTATATTTAAAAGATATATATATGAAATACAACCGTATATAAATGACGTTATGTTTTTAGTTGAGCATATTAAAGCCGTAGCATTTGTTACTGAAAGTATACATGGTGAAATTATTAGTGCTAATGAATGTGAGGTTACGTACCCAACACCACCACCTGTTGCTGTTGTAGAAATGTTACCAATTATAAATAATAATATTGTATATGATATATATGGTAGAACTGTAACAAGTGTAAAGAAAAATACAATATATATAAAGAACAACAAGAAATTTATTCAATTTTAATATGAAAAAAATATTACTACTATTATTATTGCCTTTTATTACATTTGCACAAAAAGAGTGTGTAGTGCATATAAACACAGATCAATATCCAAGTGAAACATATTGGACTGTATATAAAGATAGTTTATATGGCGATACTATTGCTTATGTAACACCAGGTCACTATAATGCTCCATTTACATCTCATACAGATACAATGGATATTGATAGTAATATAACTAATATAACATTTGTTATATGGGACACTTTTGGTGATGGTATGAATGGTAGTTATTATGTGTCAGTATGTGAAGACACTATAATAAACACGCCTACACCTAGTTTTCAAACTGGTTTTTATCACAATAGAAGTGTACCTACGTGTCAACCAAACCCACCACCACCACCAGGACCACCAGGCCCATGTGTACCAACTCTTGTTAATATTAACTTAGATCAATATCCAGAAGAAACAAGTTGGACAATAACTGATAGTTTAGGTAATATTGTATTTTCAGGTGGACCTTATCCTAACGTGCCAGACTATGAGCCACAATTTAAATTCAAATGTTTACCACCAGGTGAATTAACATTTACTATATATGATTTATATGGTGATGGTTTGCAAGGTAGTTTATGGGGCGGTCAAGATGGTTCATATTATGTAATGCAATGCGGTGATACAGTTGTGTATGGTACTGATCCTGCGTTTGGTAATGACACAAGTCATACTTGGATCGCTGATACTTGTATACCTCCACCACCAGTTCCTGGTTGTATGGACGATGATTATTTAGAATATAATGAGTTAGCTACAATAGATGACAGTAGCTGTGTAACTCTAAAGATATATGGTTGTATTGATAGTACAATGTACAACTACGATTCACTGGCTAACTCTATGGAGTATATAGATCAGTGTAATTACGATTTAATACTACACGATCTTGTGGGTAACGGTTGGGTAGGTACTAGATTAGAAATATGGCAAGATGGTGATACTTCTATATTTTATATGACTAATGGTGGTTTTAACCAAGCATATGATTTAGATTTATATGCACCAGAAGAAGTTTATATAAAACTATTTGTGAGTCAACAGGCGCAACAAACGGCTATTGAATGTGGCTTTACTTTAATAGGACCAGATGAAGATACTATAATAAGTATACAGCCACCATTTATTGTGCCGTTTTACATGTATGAAGCAAATACGTTTTGTGGCGATATATGTGAAGAATACGTATACGGTTGTTTAGACAGCTTAGCTTTTAATTATGTTGACAGCGCAAACACAAGTGATGATTGTTATTATTATCCTGGTTGTATATCACCAGCATATTTGCAGTTTCATCTTGACACTGCAAATAGTTATTATACAGACATAAATGTACAAGACAGTTGTGGTGTGTATGCTACATTTGGTTGTACTGATAGTTTAGCCTTTAATTATGACAGTAGCGCAAACGTTGATAACGGTGGTTGTGTGCCAGTTGTACTAGGTTGCATGCAGCCTTTAGCGTTTAATTATAATCCAAATGCAAATACACCTGACACTTGTATACAAGTTATACTTGGTTGTACATCACCTATAGCTTTTAATTATGATAGTTTAGCAAATACAGACGATGGTAGTTGTATAGGTGTTGTTTATGGCTGTACTGATGTAACAGCTTTTAATTATAATCCATTAGCAAATGTAGATGACAGTACTTGTGTTGCAGAAGTTTTAGGTTGTACAGATCCAACAATGTATAATTACAACCCATTTGCAAATATAGACAACGGTTCTTGTATACCATTTGTTTATGGTTGTACAGACTCAACACAATTTAATTACGATCCACTTGCCAATACAGACAATAATAGTTGCATACCGTTTATATACGGATGTACAAACCCAGTGGCATTAAATTATGATCCAAACGCTAACACCGACGATTTTAGCTGTGTATTACCTATTTATGGTTGTACTGATAGCACAATGTTTAATTATAACCCACTAGCAAATGTTGACAACAATAGCTGTATACCTTTCATATATGGTTGCACGGATCCTACTGCTTTCAATTACGACCCAGCGGCAAACACGGAGGATTTTAGTTGTATTGCTTTTGTCTATGGGTGTATGGATAGTCTGGCTCTTAACTTTGATCCACTTGCTAACACGGATAACGGTTCGTGTATTGACATCGTTGTGGGTTGCATGGATGCAGAAGCATATAACTACGAACCAGCTGCTAATATTGATGATTCTTTATCTTGTCGTTACAGCGCTGGCTGTATTACTGGCGACAGCATCCCTTACTGGTTAAACGATCCATGCTATGCTTGGGTAATAGACATTGATGAATACTGTTGTGAAAATGAGTGGGACACAGTTTGTCAAGCTACATACAATTACTGCGAAGGTACTTGGACTGGTCCATTACCAACAAGACTACAAGCTGAGAAAAAATTAGTTGGTGTAACTGATCTTCTTGGTAGAGAAACAAAAATAATAAAAAACAAGCTTCTATTATTTATATATAGTGACGGAAGCGTAATTAGAAAACTAATAAAAAAATAATATGGCAACAACTACAGCGCAACTGATATTAACAAGTACAGATTTATTATCTGACTCTTTATCTTTATCAGCTATAGCAACATTAACTCAAACTGGAACAAACACAGGTATAGAGCAAACAACTGGTTTAAACAGAAAAAAAGTAACATCAACAGCAAAAGGAACTGCTAGTGGACAAGTAACATTATACACTGCAGATGATTTTGCGGCTATACCATATTTATATGTTAAAAACCTAGATACTACTGCAGGTAATAAAATATTTATATATGACGACTCTACAACTGGTGATCCTATACAATTTCAGTTAGACGCAGGTGACTGGGGTTTTATACCTATGCATGGTGATAAAACATATAAGGCTTATGCAACAACAAATCCTACTTCTATAGAGTTTATGGTATTAGGAAAAGATCAATAAAAAAATAACTAAATAAATAAAAACAAACTATGGCAACACAAGCACAATTAGTATTGACCTCAGATGTTTCTGGTGATCCAACAAATGTCGACACAGGTCTTATAACGCTTACAAAAGCAGGGGGTACAAATGAACTTGACCAAACTACTGGTTTAGGTAGAGTACATTTAAGATCAACAACAAATAAAGTGTTATTTGCAGCTAACGCAGAAGGTAATGATTTAGCAGCAAAAGTATACATTATAAACAAATCTGAAGACGCAGCACTTTACGTCACAGTAACAATAAATGCACAAACAATAGGTAAACTTTACGGTGGAGACTTTATGTTTATACCTTGGAGTCAAACTGATACGTCAGCTAGTATAGAAGTAGCTGCTACAAATTGGACTTCATCAACTGGTGATATACCTGTAGAATATGCATTATTCCACGAAGATACAGATTACTTAACTAACGCATAATAAATAATAATATGGCAACAAGCGCACAAATAACTTTAACTAGTGACATCACTGATGATTCACTGAGTGTAAACAATACTGCTAATCTATATTTAGCAGGAGGTACAACAGATTTAAACACGTTAACTTCTGTTACTAAAGTATTAGAAAGTACAGATCATGTAGATTTAATTACAACCGGTAGTGTAGGAACAACACACTCTTATGTTTATATAAATAATCCGTCAGAAGATGCTTCGGAATATTTTCATATTCACATAGGTAACGCTGTTGGTAGCGGTACTTATGATGACGGTACTTTACCTACAGAAGAAATTGGTAAACTATACGGTGGTGATTTTATGTTTTTCCCATGGGATGTAGACGATGATATTACAATTAAACCAAGTGTAGCAACTAAAATGACTGTTGAATACATGGTGTTTAGCTAACCATGGCACTTTTTCATAATATAACCACAGTATTAACTAAAGATTTATTAACTACAGGTGATAATGTTAATAATTTAAAGTCTATAACTATAGCCAATGTTGATACTAGTAACGATGCTAAGGTAGATCTCTTTTTAAATAAAGGTGACGATAACTTTTATATACTAAAAAAAGTTGATATACCTGTAGGATTTACACTAGTATTAGGGCCTGAAGACAATATAAAATTTAATAATACTACAAATGGTTATTCTATGAGAATACAAGTAGACACTGGTGATGGATCTACGGCAGCAGCTGTAGACGTAATTTTAAGACGAGGAGAATAATGAGTATAAGTAAACATATAAGTTATAAAGAAGGTGTGTATAGCAGAACTGCTACGCGCCTTGGTATTAAAAATAATCCTAACGCAGAGCAAATGAAAAATATGGTTGCTATTGCCGAAGAAGTTTTTGAGCCACTAAGAGCTTATGTGGGTGGACCTATAAAAATAAATAGTTTTTTTAGATCACCAGAACTAAACAAAGCAATAGGTGGTAGTACAAAATCACAGCATTGTCACGGACAAGCCATAGATCTTGACGATACTTTTGGTAGATGTACTAACGCTGAAATGTTTGAGTTTATAAAAAACAACTTAGACTTTGACCAAATAATATGGGAATTTGGAGATGATGATAATCCAGACTGGGTGCATGTTAGTTATGTATCTGAAGATGAAAATAGAAATAGATGCTTAAAAGCATATAAAGAAAACGGAAAGACAAACTATAAAGTAATTTAAACTAATGGCTAAATACATAGGCATACCTACAACTACAAATAATATATTCACTACTGATGCTAACTTTGTGTTTACACAAGGTTCGGCAGCGGCACAATGGGTTGTTGACCATAATTTAGCTAAAAAACCATCAGTCACAGTTGTTGACTCTGCTGGTACTGTAGTGATAGGTCAGGTAGTATACAACACTGATAACAGGTGTACACTAGATTTTGAGGCTGCTTTTTCAGGAAAAGCTTTCTTTAATTAAAAAAATAACAATATAAAAATAAAAAACAAAAAAAATGGCAGAATTAAAATATTTAGCTCATATAAACTTAAACGAAAATGAGCTTCAAAATGCAGCTATGCAAATACTTTCTAGTGATCCTAGTGGTTTTGAAGGACATTTGTTTTACAATAGCTCAAGCAATGTATTAAAGTTTCATAATGGGACTGAATATCTTACTTTATCAACAAGTGATGGTGATATTACTGGTGTTACAGCTGGTAATGGTTTAACTGGTGGTGGTAACTCAGGTGGTGTTACTTTAACTGCAGGCGCTGGTAATGGTATAACGGTTAACACAAATGATATAGCAGTTACAGCTGCACAAACAACTATAACATCGGTATTAAACGCTAGTTTAGTTGTTGGTAGAGATGCTGATAATGATATTGATTTTGGAACTGACAACAACATAATTTTTAGAGCTGGCGCTGCAGATCAAATAGTTTTAAAAGATGGTGTATTAGAACCTGTAACTGACGATGATGTTGATTTAGGCTCAAGCTCAAAACAATTTAAAAACGGTTACTTTGACGGAACATTAGAAGCTGATGCAATATCTATTAATGGTACGGCTATATCAAGTACAGCTGCAGAATTAAACATCTTAGATGGCGTAACCTCAACGGCTGCAGAGTTAAACATTTTAGATGGTGTTACTTCAACAACAGCAGAGTTAAACATACTTGACGGCGTAACATCTACTGCTGCCGAACTAAACATACTTGATGGTGTAACGGCAACAGCTGCAGAAATTAATTTGATAGATGGTGGAACATCTAGAGGCACAACAGCACTTGCTGATGGTGATGGTATATTAATAAACGATGCCGGTACCATGAGAATGACTACGGTACAAACAGTTAGAACTTACATGCAAGGTAGTGTTACAGAAGTAGGTGCTCTTGATTCTGGTAGTATAACGTCTGGCTTTGGTGCTATTGATAATGGTACTTCAGGTATTAGAACAAACACGTTTACAGCTGAAACAGCTTTTGTGCCAGATGCTTCTGATGGTGCTACACTTGGTTCTGCTTCTTTAGAATTTTCAGATTTATATTTAGCTGACGGAGCTCAAATATTATTTGGTGACGATCAAGAAGTTAGAATTACTCACGTTGCTGATTCTGGTTTAACTTTCTCTCATGAAGCTACTGGAGCAGCTACACCTTTTGTATTAACAATAGAGTCTGAAGAAGATGTTATTACTGCTAACGATGTAATTGGTGGTATTCAATTTAAAGCCGGTGATTCAGACGGTAGTGACGCTATATTACCTGCAGCTGGTATATTCGCTCTTGCAGCAGATACTTTTGGAGGTACTAGTAATAGATCTAAATTAGTATTCTCTGTAGCTGCTACTGAAACAGCTGGTCTAGCTTCAGGTGCTTTTGACGCTACAGCTGATATGACTTTAAGCCACGCTGGTTTACTTACAATTGCAGATGATCTTGTTATAAAAGCTGGTGGTACAATTGGTGGTGCTGATGATACAGACTTGCTAACACTTGGTAGCGCTATACTAACTGTTGCTGGTGAAGTATCTATGACAACACTAGATATTGGTGGTACTAAC
>Ga0209992_10002357_pt1 | contig 17505 bp, 24 predicted proteins | sample 2SBtaG_2_FD_182564 | JGI IMG/M metagenome (GOLD analysis project Ga0209992, IMG submission 182564) | Deep subsurface microbial communities from Kolumbo volcano to uncover new lineages of life (NeLLi) - 2SBTROV12_ACTIVE470 metaG (SPAdes)... | ecosystem: Environmental > Aquatic > Marine >... | reverse complement strand
TTGGTATCAGCATTCCATTTTGAATGTCAAACCGTTTTAATCATTCAAAATTAGAACGAGTGGTATTCAGTATATTCCCACACTAACCAATTAACACTATTTTTAAGGAATTTCTTAAAAATATATTTTTTGACTCAGATTGCTTTTCTTAACAAATCATTGACTGTTTTGGAATAACTGTACGTGGAATTCTTTTTCTGCATTACTTTTGCTTGGTATGCTCTGATTTTCTTATCTAAATCATCTTCCATCATTATTGTAATTCTTCTTGACATGAACAAAATTTGAAATTTTCATATTAATACCGGGAATGTTTTTTCAGCTAGTGGTAATTTCTTGTATGTTTAAAAGCTTAATTCAGTAATTATATTACATCAATTATAATTTACAATATTTCCTATAATTTTATGAAATAATTCATACTAAATGTTAAATAGTTATTTGTCTTACACTAATTGATGTCGTTAGTTATAAAATCTGGCGATTAGACTGCGCTGCCCCGCAGAACAGAAAAGGCAATCAGACGTTTAGACGTTTGACCACGAGAGGGAATCTCTCAGAGTTCTGCAGTTAGGGGTTTGCGCCTTTTTCATTTTCTTTGAAAATTTGATGTTATTTTTCAAAATTGGTTTTGAGAAAAATTGAATGAATTTTCTATGTTACTATCTCATCTAATCTGTCTTCTTCCTGGGCCCGTTTAATCTCCATGGCAATTCTTCTTCCAACTCCGAATGTCTGCCCATATTGGTATTTTGTATAAGGACTCGTTGTTGCAACAATAGGATTTCCTGGAACTCTTAATGATACATCATATACAATTAATTCCAAATCTTTTGTAATTACACTTTGTAATGAGAATGGTCCAATGATTCCTGGCGCATATTCTTTCTTTACTGCTGCTACAAATTTGTCTCCCATTTTGAGGACCTTTTCAAGTAATGATTCTCGAATACTTGCAGGGGTATGTCCTACCTCGATGTTTTGCAAATCAATGTCCATTTCTAATTGTTCTCTTGCTGGTAATGCGTTGTAATCATGAATGTTAGTTTGCAATCTTCTTTCAATTCCAATAAAATCAACTTGATTTGAAATTGGAGTATGGAAGAAATTAAAGTTCATGTATGTTCCAATTGCTAATTCTTCAATACTTGCTTTCTCAAGATCTTTTTTAGCAATAACTCCTTGTTTGATTTTTTCTTCGGATTTTTGTAAATAATCTTTGTATGATGAAACTGTAAAGAATGCTCTTTCTAGTGGTCTCTTTTTTTCTTGCACTTTGACAATACAAGGCTTGTTGATTCTTTTAGGATCTTTGAATAATTTTGGGTATTTTATTCTGGCTTTTTCTAATAGATAGTATTGACCTTTTTTCGCAGTTCTTTCTTCGGCTTGAAACAATTTTCTGTTTCCAAATATTGGAACTTTGAATGAATTCTCAATTGTTTTGTATCCTAGGTATACTGTAAGTGACCTATGAGGAACAATGATTGTATTTGAATCTCGTAATTCTTTTTGGTATTTGGCAGATGCCATGTCTTTGAATTTATCTAAAACTGTAATTTCATCAGCAATACGTCCAAATCTTTGATATGGTCCTTCTCGTCCTTTTTGACAAAAGACTCTGGTTTGAAAATCTTCATCCTTTGCCCCATCCATAATTTCTAATGCTGAGTGACTGCCAAGAACACCAATTTTTACATCAGAGTAATCATTGACAATTTTCTTGATCTCAGAACTCTTAATCACAGTATGCCTAGATATTGGGATCTAATATAGCTAATTTTTAATTTTAAGATCGATTAATCAATAGATTTTTTTCAATTAACATTTGATACGAATCATGCTTTATCATTTTGAGCTACAAATGCTTGGGGTGCTTCTTCTTCCTGCATTGCTTGCTGCAGGTATTTTTATGTGGTATAAACGCCGAAAAGCAAATCAAGAATTATCTGATACCAAAAATGACAAGTCATCCAGTTTCTAGTGTTAATCTCTAATCTGTATCTAATACATAAAATACTGTGCTTTCCAAGATAATCTGTTGAAACTTGTAATTGGAATAACTGGAAGTACTGGTGCAATTTATGGAATTAGAATGCTTGAAACTCTAAAAAAATTAAACATTGAAACTCATTTGATAATTTCTGAATGGGGTGAGAAATGCATTTCCATGGAAACTGACTTTACTGCTGAATATGTAAAATCATTGGCAACTAATACTTCAGATGAAAAAAACATGGCATCAAGTGTTTCTAGTGGAACTCATAGAATTGATGGAATGATTGTGGCTCCATGTAGCATGAAAACATTAGCTGCAATTGCGAATGGATACGATGACACTCTAGTTGCACGTGCAGCTGGTGTAACAATAAAGGAATCTCGAAAATTAATTTTAATGGTTAGGGAAACTCCTCTCTCTGCAATTCATTTGGAAAATATGCTAAAACTTTCTAGATTGGGGATTATTATTTTGCCTCCTGTCACTGAATTTTATACAAAACCAAAATCTATTGATGATATTGTTAATCATGGTGTTGGAAAATGTCTTGATCAGTTTGATATAGAGCACGATTTATACCCTCGATGGGGAACTCTTTGAGATACCGTTGCCAAAGTTCTCTCTAGAAAAAACTGTTAATGCAAAAAGAGATGATGTTTTTGAAATTTTCTCAAATTTTGAAAACTATCAAAAAATAATCCCTCAACATTATCCGTCTATTCGAGTTCGTTCGATTCGTGATAATGTTGCAGTAGTTGAAGAACATCTATTTCTTGGAAATTCTGAATTGGTAATTATGGCAAAACATATTTCTGAAAAACCAATACTGCATGAAGTTTTTGTAATTGGAGGGGATGCAAAGGGAAGTCATTTCAAAGAAGAGTTTATTGAACTTGAAAAAGGAACAAAAATTCTAGTTGATATTGATTTAAAATTTAAAGGCAAAATGAAGATTTCAAGCCTGTTTGGAAACAAATCCTTCAAAGAAGATTATAGTAAAATTTTGGATGATTTTTTAAAAATTACTGAAAACTAGTCTGATTTTGAACCATTTTCTTTGAAATCTTTGAGTTCTTTATCTGCCTCAATTTTTCCTTTCTCAAACTCACCTTTGGCTTTACCAAATGTTTTTGCAAGTTCTGGAATTTTTTTAGCACCAAAAATCAATACGCCAATAACTATCACCAAAATGATGATTTCTTGACCTCCTAACATGTTCTCATATTCTCTGATTTCAGATTTAAGTGTTCAATTTTTTTCGTTCTTTACGCTCAATAATGATCATGCCTGCAGCATACAACGCAATCATTGGGCCTGCAACAAACATCATTGTTACCCCTGTTCCATCTGGCGTAATTACTGCTCCAAAGATTACTATGATTACTATTGCATATCTGATATTTTTTCTCCAGAAATCCGCATCAACCATGCCCGATGCTGATACTGCATACATTACAAGAGGAAGTTGAAACGAAAAACCAAATGCTAACAAAAATTGCAGTACAAATGTTACAAATTCCATTACGTTTAGGAAAGTGATTAGGCCTGCTCCTTCTCCATATCTATACAAAAAATCTAACATGTATGGAATAACAAAATTGTAAGAGAATACACATCCTGCAATAAATAATCCTAATGCGGGAATTGAAATGGTTCTACTTACATTGATCTCATTTTCTTTTAATGCTGGCTTGATAAATCCTACCAGTTCTTTTATGATGACAGGCATTCCTGCAACTACTCCGACAAGTGCTGCAACATACATTTGAGCAAAGAAAGCTTGTCCTGGAGCTGTTTGAATCAAATCTACATTTTCTGGAACTAGGTTTAATCTCATATGATTTGTAATTTGTGCTGCAATGTTGTGAGTTGGTTCTAAAGTTGGATAATACAAAGTGAATTGATTAATTTGAAATGGTTCTACATGAAACATTAGCAAAAATGCAGCAATCCCACCAATCACTATTACAATTCTGACTAATCTTTTTCTTAATTCTTCAAGATGTTGATTGATGCCATCTAATTCGGACATCTGATATCTTTGATTCTAAACTATATCAATTATGTGGGAATTGGCAATAATTTTGCTTCAGGAAGTCCTGCCTCTTTGAGGTCTTCAGCAGAAATTCCGCCAAATTCTAATGATATGATGGCCTTGGTGTTAAATTTGGATTCCATCTCTTTTGCTAAATCTGAAATGTCTTTGGCAGAGTAGATTTCTTTTGAGCCTTTGAGGATAATTCTTTCTCCTTTCTCCATCTCTTTACCCTCGTATTTCCCTTGTAGGAATTTGGTAATTTCTGGAACTTCTTTTTGATCTATATTATTGTAGAAAAAACAGATTCCTTTCACTGATTCATAATCATATGCTGTTCCATTTCTGTACATGAAAACTCCAATAAAATGAGCCTCGTCTTCAGGCTCTCTTACACATTTAATTTCCCAATTCAGTAATTTACTTTCATCATAAGAATATCCTGCCATTTCTTCTGATGTGAGTTTCCAGTATCTCATTCTACCTTTAGCCATTATGAATAATTGAGAATTGTGCTGATATAAATTCCATTTCTATATGACTGGGAACAGTTGTCATCTTTTATAGTAAATTGACGTAGTTCTACCATGGGATCTAGAATTACCGTAGTCTTGAATTCCCCAAATACTGAAAAACTACGAAACATTCAAGCAAAAATGATCAAGACCACTACAAAGTCAGTTAGTTTTTCACATGTTCTAAATCTGGTTGTCGATGAAGGGTTGAAAAAATTCAAGATGTAATAAGAAAAGGAAAATTATTCAAGTATTGCCTCTATTTCTAATTAGATGAAATCAGAAAATCCTCTATATCCAATCGATTTAGATGATTATCCCAAACTCTTTGATTATGTATTAACATCAGATGGTTTGATATTTTTTCAATCTTTGAAAAGAAAATACATTTTAGGAGAGAACATGACTTTGGATGATTACAATAAACTTCGTTTACTGTATGTGTATTATGCTACTGCCAATAGAAATTCTCAAGAAGTGTTTGCATGGCAAGATATCTGCATAACTCTTGATGATAAAGGAATTTTTGAAAAAGACATGTTTCAATCAAAAGAAGATTTGAAAAACAAATTACTAATTGTAGAAAATCCCAATTACCAATCTGGACTTTATAGAAAATATACTGAATATGCAAAGGAAAATATGAATTCAAAGTAACCGGGACTGGGCTGGCGATATCTTAACAACACAAGTCCTCAGAACCGGATACCTGATTGATATCTCAAAATAACTATAAAAGCACAAAATTTTTCAGAAGATTGATTAACCTCGTTTCTATTTTTCAACTTGTAAATGGCTACATACCATGTTCATGTAACTATAGAAAACAAGCCTGGGATTAGTGATCCTGAAGGTGACACAATTCTCAATGATCTGGTTCTAAAGGGAACTCACAAAACTGTCTCAAAAATAAAAACTGCAAAAATGCTCAAATTCACCATAGATGAAAAAGACAAAGAAACTGCTCAGTCTAAAGTTCAGGAGATTTGTGATGATTTGAGAATTTACAATCCTATGGTAAGCAAAGTAACCATTGATGTTTTTGAAAATTAAATTATTCTGATCGTATAAATCTGATAATTAATCCTATAGTATTAGTATCTCTGAATGTTAAAACAAATGTGAAAGTTGGAGTTGTAGTTTTTCCAGGTAGTAATTGTGATCGGGATATGTATCGTGTATTGACTGATGTTTTTCATCTTGATGCTCAGTATTATTGGCATGAAAAAGGACTTCCAAAAGATATCGATGCTGTTATTCTTCCAGGTGGTTTCTCTTACGGTGATAGACTCCGAGCAGGTGTTATTGCAGCTCATAGCCCAATAATCAAAGATGTTCAAAAAATGGCAGGAAAAGGAATTCCTGTTTTAGGCGTATGCAATGGGTTTCAAATTCTAGTAGAATCTGGATTACTTCCAGGAGTTTTACTCAAAAATGAATCTCTGAATTTTATGTGTGAATGGACTAGTCTGATTGTTGAAAATAACAAGACGCCGTTTACAAATCAATTCAAATTAAATGAAAAAATTCCTATCCCTATTGCCAATGGTGAAGGGCGATACTATGTTGATGATGAGACAATGGAAAAATTAAAGAAAAATAATCAAATCGTTTTCAGATATTCTGAAGTTGTAAACGGTTCGGCAAATAGAATTGCGGGTGTATGTAATGAGGCTGGAAATGTCGTTGGTATGATGCCTCATCCAGAAAGAGCAGTTGAATCTGATATCAATCCAGTTGATAACAAACCTTCTTCTCTAATCTTTGAATCACTGTTAACAAAAATGGGTGTTGCTAAATGAGTCTAGAAGATCAAGAACTATCTGAGCTAAAATCAAAAATTGGTAGAGATCCTACATCTACTGAATTACAAATTGTAGCTGCTGAATGGTCCGAACACTGTTCTTACAAATCTTCTAAAAGACATCTGAAAATGTTGCCAATGGATGGCCCTCTTGTAATTAATGAAAAAGGGTATGATTCTGGAGTTTTGGATGTTGGTGATGGGTATGTGGTCACTGCTCACATTGAGAGTCATAATCATCCATCTGCTGTGGAACCATACGGTGGGGCAGCCACTGGTGTTGGAGGAGTTATCCGTGATATTTTATCAGCTGGAACTAGACCTATTGCAATTTTTGATGGATTAAGATTTGGAAATATTGAAAATGATTTGCAAGCAAGATGGTTATTCAAAAATGCTGTAACTGGAATTGCTGATTATGGAAACTGTTTGGGTATTCCAACCATTGGTGGTGAAGTAGAGTTTGATGAATGCTATGAAAACTATGCAATGGTTGATGTTGCAGCATTAGGTTTTGGTAAAAAAGAAAATTTGATCAAAAATCATGTTGAGAAAGATGATGTTGTAGTCCTAATGGGAGGCTCTACTGGCAGAGATGGTATTGGCGGCTCTCAATTTGCATCTGATTCTCTAGAGTCTGAAGACCGTTCTGCTGTTCAAATTCCTGACCCTTTTATTGAGAAATTAATCATCGAGGCTGTTTTGCAGGCTAGGGCTGATGGCTTAATTCATGCAATGAAGGATCTTGGAGGTGGCGGTTTATCATGTGCAGTTTCTGAAACTGCTGATGCTATGGAGGTTGGAATTGAAATGGATGTTGAAAAAGTTCACACTCGTGAATCTGACATGCACCCTGATGAAATCATGGTTTCTGAATCTCAAGAAAGAATGTTAATTGTTACAAGTAAAGAAAAACTTGAAAAACTAGAAGAAATATGTAACAAATTCCGTATTGGTTGCTCTGTAATTGGCCATGTTAAATTTGATAATAAAGTACATATCAAAAAAGGTGAAAACACTGTTGCAAATTTACCTGCTGATGTTGTTGCAAACGCAACATTACTTGATTTGCCATCAAAGAAACCTGATTATTTGAATACTATAGAAACTGAAAAGAAATTTGAACCTCTTTCTGATTACTCTGAAACTTTGATGAAGTTACTTGCATCTCCAAACATTGCAAGTAAGATTTGGGTGTATGGACAGTATGATCATGAGGTTGGAATTAGAACTGTTGTAAAACCTGGAACTGATGCATCTGTATTGAGATTAGATAATGGAAAATATCTTTCAGCAAAAATTGATGGCAATCCAAAACAATGTTACATTAATCCACGTGAAGGTGCAATTGGATGCTTTGAGGAAGCATGTAGAAATGTTGTATGTACAGGAGCAAAACCAATTGGAATGCTTGATCATCTTCAATTTGGCAATCCAAATGATCCTGAAATTTTCTGGACCTTTTTAGAATCTCTGAAAGGTTTGACTGATTTTGCTAAATCTTTTGAAATTCCATGTGTAGGCGGCAAGGTCAGTCTGTATAATGAGACTCCAAAAGGGTCGATAAAACCAACTCCTGTAATTGGTGTTATTGGATTGATTAACAAGAAACCCTCAGTTCCTCAGAGAATCTCAAATGATGACTGTCTTTTGATTATTGGTGATACTAAAGATGAGCTTGGTGGCTCTGAATTTTTTGAATATGTACACAAATTTGTAGGCGGCAAATGTCCTGCAGTTAACTTTGAGGATTCAAAGAAAAACATGAAATCTGTTCTTGATATGATTGACAAAAATCTCATCAAATTGGCTCATGATTGCTCAAAAGGTGGACTGGTTATTGCAGTATCTGAAATTTGTATGACTAATCAAATTGGTTGTACTGTATCATTGGATAAAGTTCCTGGAGATAAACTAGATGTTGATAGAATTCTATTTTCTGAAAGCCATTCTAGATACTTGATTTCTTTTGACAAGAAAAATCTCTCAAAAATAGAGGATCTTCTCAAAGAGAACAAAGTTTCTTTCAAACAAATCGGTCAGTTTGGCGGTGAGAAAATCCAATTTAACAATGATTCCAAATCCATCATAGATGTTGATGTTGAGAAATCTCATAAAATCTGGTTACATTCACTTTCTAACTTGGTTCTTCATGGCAAGAAAACTCTGTGATTTTGGCAGAAAAAAAGAAAAAATCTGATAGAAAACAGAAAGGTGAAAAACTAGCTAAACAAAAAGAACGAATTAGAAAATACAAAAGTGAACAACAAAAAAAGAAAAAAGGAAAAAAGCCTAGGAAATATTAGAAAAAGAAAGTTTGTCAATCATACATGGTTATAATTTTCATAATAACCTGCCCTTTTAGGCTCAAAATATCCTAGATATTCTCTCATGATTTGCAACATGCTAGGATGAAATACTGAAGCTTATGCTCAGGTAATGTTCTACCACTTTGAGATGGGGAGCTCAAAGCCCTACTGTAAGCAGATCATGAGATTTTGCATTATTCATGCTAGACAAATTTCTGATGATGATTCTGTAATTAGGGTTCAAGTATTGCAATGAGGGAGATCAAAATTGATGTTTTAGATAAAGACTATCTTGATTTTTTATCTGTCTGTGTTGATGAGGAATTGTCTGTTGAAGAGAAGCTCAAAAACATAATTCGTTATCATCTGATTACATATAGAAATCGAAAAAAAATACGCAGTGCTAATCTTTTTTCATTTGATAAAGCAAATTCTGATCGCAATAACTGATCAGCATTTTTATTGTTCAAAGTTACATGATGGATCAGGGGATGGAGTCATTATCTGATTTTTCAGCCGAGTCTTACACTTTTTCTAACATTTTTTCATCCTATACTGTACAGGAGCTGCTCTAAATTTGCCTAAAGTTAAAGAAAATTGTGGAGTAGTTGGAATTTACAGTTTAACTGGAAAGAATGTTGTTCCGATGGTTTTTGATGCTTTACGAGCATTACAGCATAGGGGGCAGGAAGCCTGGGGATTTGCAGTTCCAAACAAACCTCCGTTTAAAAGAGTGGGACTGGTATCACATTCTTCATCAGAATTTAAAAAAATTGCCAAAGAGTATGAATCTCCATGTGTCATTGGGCATGTCCGATATTCTACCATGGGAACTAGTACTCTTGATAATGCTCAACCATTGAAAGTAAAAGACCTCTGTATTGCACACAATGGAACAATTGCTAATGCTCAAGAATTATCTAATCTAGTTGGAGGTTGTTCTTTTACGCCTCAAAATGCAAGTGATACTTTGGTTGCAGCAGAAAGACTTGTTTCATTAATTTCTGAAAATGGTGAAATGGGAAAAGCACTATCTATTCTAAAAAATGAAATGGTGGGTTCTTACTGTTTTACCTTTATCTCTGATGATAATTCTGTTTATGCTGCTAGAGATCCTAAAGGATTTCGTCCTATGGTCCTAGGTCATAAGGAATCTGATGACACATACATTGTGACTTCTGAATCTGCTGCTGTTACTGCAGTAGGTGCAACTCTACAAAGAGATGTAGTTCCTGGAGAATTAATTAAACTAAGCAAAACTGGGTTGGAAACTGAAAAATTTTCAACTGATACTTCACGTGCACATTGTTCTTTTGAATTTACTTATTTTGCACATCCTTCAAGTAAAATGGAAGGGCGCAACATTTACGTCTCAAGAAAAAGAATTGGAGAATTTATGGCAAGAAAATTCCCAATCAAAGATGCAGATTTAGTTATACCTGTTCCAGATTCTGCAAGACCTGCAGCACTAGGTTATGCTCAAGAACTTGGGGTCTCTTTTGACGAAGGTTTACTAAAAGACAGATACAGCAAGAAAGGTCCTTTGCGAAGTTTCATTGAACCCCATCAAAGTGATAGAGTTGACATCAATCGTTGGATAATTCCAATTAGTGAAATAATCAAAGATAGACATGTGGTGGTAATTGATGATAGTCTAGTTAGAGGTACTAGTTCCAAGGCCATTATCAAGGCTCTACGTCGAGCAGGTGCTAAGAAAATTAGCATGTTGATAACCTATCCTCAAATTAACTATCCATGTTATGCTGGAATTGATTTTCCTTCTAGGGAAGAGCTTGCAACATTTTCTGATGGAAAAGAAATGACTAGTGATGAGATTACTGAGATGGTGAGACAAAGTATTGGTGTTGACTTTTTAGGATATAATGATGCTGAAAATCTAGCCAACGCAGTAGAAATTCCAACGGATTCAATGTGCTTTACATGCTCTTCAGGAAATTATGATTCATTGGGAATCAAACCTGATTTTAATAAACGTGAACAAGTAAAGGCGATAAATTAATCTCTGAATTGGAGATTTAATTAAATATGGTTCAACGTTTTCTGTAGTTATGCAAGCAATTTGGAATGATATTGTAATTGCAGAAAGTGATGATACTGTAGTTGTTGAAGGAAATCATTATTTTCCATTTGATTCTATCAAACAAGAATATTTCAAGAAAACTGAACTAACTACAATGTGTGGTTGGAAAGGTATGGCTAATTACTATTCTGTAGATGTAAATGGAAAAATCAACAAAGATTGTGCTTGGTACTATGCAGAACCCAATGACGCTGCCTCTAAAATCAAGGGAATGGTAGCATTTTGGAATGGTATTGAAATAAAATAATTCATTAGAGATAAGAGTAAAAACAAGGTTCTTTTTTCATATGCTGTTGAATTCAAAAGAAAAAGTAGCCTCCATTGTTTTGATACAAATCGCTCTGATTGTAACCAGTTTTCTAATTCTTGTCTATATCGAGTCTGAATGGCTAATCCTCGGAAATGCAATCGATAATTCTGGTTTGAATCGATTTTTAGCTGTCAATGTTATGCTTGAAATACATTCTATTAACATAGACCATTTTGGTGATAATTCTAAGCCTTCGATCGAAGAACTTAGAGAAAATATTTTTTTATTAAAAAATGGGGGCGCTAATAACGGTGAAACAATAAAACCTATTCCTGACGAACTTTTGCCATATTGGAATACTCTTCATGCTGATTATGAGAATTTTGAAAATGGTGTTTCTTCACATAATTTTTCTGATGATGACTTTTCTGAACACAATTATGTATTATCTTCGGAATATGCATCTATACTGAAAAGCTCTGATAAACTAACATCTGCATATTCTTCTTTTCTTGAAAAGAAGGATTTGCTACTAATTCAACTGCAGTTGATTTTACTGTTTGTGAATTCTATTGCACATGTATTTTTGATACTTGTAATTTTCCGAATTTTAAATAAAGAATCTGAAGAAAAAATAAAATTAGAAAAATTTGCAACAATTGGACAATTGGGTGCATCTATTGCACACGATCTTCGAAATCCCTTAACCGTGATCAAAGGGTCATTTGATATTTTTAAATTGAAAAAAGATCCGCCTTTAAATGAAAAAGAAGAAAAACTCTTTGAAAAAATCTCTACTTCTATTGATCAAATAGAATACCGAACAAAAGACATATTGGATTTTACAAAATACTCTGAACTCCATTTAGAAGAGACTGGATTATTAAAAATAATTACAAATTCTCTGGATGAAGTCAATGTTCCAGATGGAATTAAAATCAAAATTCCCATAAATGATGCTAAAATTAAGGTAGATAAAGTAAAATTTCAATCAGTAATATCAAATTTAATCAAAAACTCCATTGATGCAATTGAAGGTAATGGAAATATCTCCATTGAATTAAAGGATGAAGATCGTAATGTTCTCTTGAGTGTGACTGATTCTGGTTCTGGAATTCATTCCAAACAAATGAATGATGTATTTGAACCACTTTATACTACAAAAACAATGGGAACTGGACTTGGATTGTCAAGCTGTAAGAAAATCATCGAGCAGCATGGGGGGAATATTTCTGTTTCAATAAATCCTACTAAATTTTTGATCAAATTACCAAAAAAATGAATTTTTGAATGTTATTTTTTTGGATAATGTTTTTCTGTTAATTTCTTTAATTTTTCAGCAGAGTATGGTTTTTCAATTAAGTCTAATGCCTGTCTTTTTTTTGCCTCTTCCCATTTTGAATAATCTGCATGTGCAGTCATAAAAATAACTTTGGCATTGGGGTTTTCTTTTGTTAATTCAAAAAATGTATCATATCCATCCATTTTGGGCATTTTAACATCCAAGAATACTAATCCTGGTTTTTTATCTCTGTATTTCGATAAAGCTTCTATTCCATTTTTAGCTTGTATTACTGAATAACCAAAAAATTCTAAAAGTGTTGATGTAGTATCTAAAACAAATTCATCATCATCTACTACAAGAATTGTTCCCTTCGTCATAGAATTAACCTTTAATTGAAATTCCTTCTAATACTTTAGAGCGTTCTTTGTAAAATATCTGTGCCTCTGAAATAAACTCAGAAAACCATTGTTGAAGGTCTAAATCTTTGCTAAAAATAATTTTTAATATTTTGTCTGTATCTTTCATTTTCTTTTCTTTTTGTAAATTTGGTAAATATAGCAAAGTAATGTAAAACCAATATGCAATTAATTCTCCCATTACCTTTTCATTCATTGATTGAGACATGTAATTTGATTTAATATTGAAATAGGAAATTAATTCTAAAAATCTAGGATTTTCTACATTTATGATGTTGGGATTGTCAAATAACAACCCTTTCCCTAGTAATTTTATGTTGTAAACATTGTCTCCAATCAAGGATTTTAAAAAATTCCATTTGCCGAAAATTTTTGGGAGAACTATCTGATGTTTTTCTGCCATTTTGTCTATTTCACTATTGCTCAAATTCAATGAATCTAAACAAAACAATATTCCAAAAATAGATAATCTGTACCTGTTTCCGGGATTTCTTTTAGTTGACTTACTATCTACTAAAACAAGATTAAGATCTATTATTCCTTCAGAATGATGACCTCTGTCAACTCTCCCAACTAGTAATCGTCTATACTCTTTTTCTTTAGTACGAATCATCTCATTATCTGTAGCAAACTTGATCTTGGCCATCTCCCAAGTAGTCATGTCACCATTTAATGCAAGAATTCTTAGAATATTGTGAACATTTTGTTGATGTGTTGATTTTGATTGATTTTTTCCGTATATTTTGGACGCCTGTTTTCTGATAAAATATTTGTATGATAACAAATTTGGAATCCTTTCTTCATTTAAAATAACCATACCGCATAAGGGATGTTAATTTTATATAACTTTTCTTAACTACATAAAGTAAGAATGTCCAAAAGAGTAACTATCGTTTTAAACGATGATCTAATAAAGAAACTAAGAGTAAAACAATCTAAATTGATTCAAAGTAGCAGCGGTTCAGTAAGTTTTTCAAGGGTGATCAATGACATGCTAAAAGATTGCTTGAAAAATAAATGAATAATTTTAAGAATTGTTACAGGCTTAATTAGAAAAACAACATATTTTCCTTCAATCGATACACGGAAATCACTTTAGGTTTGTCGAGAAATGCCTAAAATTTTTGGAATGAATGGTTCCATAGTTTTCTATTTTGTTTTCCTATTCTTCATCAAAGTCATAATCGTCATCATCATAACATTCAATGAAATCAAATTCGTGATATTTCATGATCTAATTATTATTAAAAGAGAATATGGGTATTAGGTATGTAAATCCTGTTTTATATGATTTCTATATAGTTAATTACTCTTTATCTATTTTTTTGTTATATTCATCAATTTCCTGGTTATACTCATCAATCCTTTTGTTATCTTCATCAATATTGTCATCAAACAGTTCTGGATTGTCTTCCATGGCTTTTTTCATCAATTTCTTGAATGTGTCTGGATCATCTTTTTGAAGTTCAAGTAGGATTTTTCCTATGGATTCATCGAGATTGCTCATTTTACAACTGTTACTTTGATGAGGTATTTTTGAATATCTCTTTTCGCTATTTTACAATTTGAGACAATTTGTGAATATGTGTGGTATTTTTTTCTGCCAAATCTATTGCTTTTTGCATCTCTTCTTTATACTCATCATATTCATTTTGATTTCTTTTGAGAATCATGCATTCTCTAATTATTGGCAATTTTTTAAAATTTTGATATTGTTCATATGTTACCTGACAAGTGTGATGGTCTTCTTCTCCTAGAAATTTATATATAATTTTTAGTGCCATATCTAAATCAATCACTCCATTTCTTTCCATAATCTCTGCATTCTTCAAAAAAATATTTGCCAAAAAATTGATTTTTTATATTGATACAATAATCAAAATAATTTTGAGACATAAAACAAAAAGTGTAGGGGGGATTTATTTTTATTCCACCCAAATTTTCTTTGTTCCTTTTTCTGAACTTACCCAATGACCATCCACAGTATCTTTGATTTTGTGCATAGAGAATATTATGCTTGGAATCAAAGGTCTGTCTGATGATTTGATTGCCTCAATTCCTAATCCTTCTCCTATTTTGTCTACAGCCATCATGACATTGACAACATCACCTGTTTTGAAAGCAGACATTGTTTGGTTGACGACAACATCTTTGTGTCCATCATTTGTGATTGAACAGCGGACATTGGAGTTTGGTATGTCTTTTTGGTTTTTACGTAACCAAAAATCTACATGACTTGGACCATTACCAGATGTTCTACCTACTTGTGGGGCAGCAATTAGTACATAGACACCTGATTCTGTGATCTGAATATCTGCTGGATGTTCTGAGGAATGAACTATTCCAGAAATTTCATCATTTTGGTCCATAAATACAGGAACTGGATTTGTTGAATCTGGTCTTTGATCAAGGGTGCTGATTATTTGTGCGTATTCTACAGGCATTAAATTCATAATTTACACAGATCATAAAAGCATGCAGTGTTTATTTGCATTTGATTGCATTGATGAATGAAATATTGTTCAAAATTAATTTTACTTGATGAATTTATTAAATACTTAAAAACATCCTTTATTAAATTTCCATGTTTTAAAATGGGGAATACGAAAAATAATAATTCAAAGATTGACACAATTAATTTTTCTAGCCGTATAAACAAGGATACTTTTAAAGTTCTTGAAGATGAAGCATTGTCAAAAAATATCAGTGTTAATTCTCTTGTAAATAACATTCTTGGAAAATATGTTTCGTTAGATAGACATGCACAAGATATTGAATTGATTTCACTGACTAAACGTGCTGTCACAAATATTTTTAATGGAATGGGTGAGAATAAAATAAAAAAATTATCTAAAGAAGTAGGCGGAGTTGTACATAGGGAATTGGTTTTTTTAAAATTCAATGAACTAACTTTTGATAATTTGATGTATGTTATGGTTATCAATGCTACTCGATATGGTTCAGTTAAACACACTTCTGAAAATTCAAAACATAATATTTGCATTCATCATGGAACATGTATAGAATTTTCAAATTTTTTATCACTAACTCATGAAATTATGGCAAACCATTTATCGATAAAAATGTCAGTTACAAACACTGATCAAAATACAATTTGCATGGAATTTTTTGAACCATAGATTTTTCTATTTCTCAAGATAAACCATACGTAAATTTCTGAGTTGCATTATAGATATTACAAATCATGAGAGATTTTCTGGATAATTTTATTTTGAAGGCGGAGATTATTATGAAAATTTATGACAAAGGCATTCACATGAGGATTTAACACAAACATCATGTTTGTTCATTATACATTTGAAACCAAATTTAGAAAGGGGCGTTTCCGTCCAAATAGTGGCATATTTTCCACCTTCTTTCATATTTTATCTATTTTTTTTTAAAATTTAAATAAATTCCAAAAATTCCAAAATTGGGATTTAGTTTTATTCATGAAATAATGATCCGATAATTATCAGTAAAAATATCAATTAAAAATACTGTTCAAACTCAGTTGTATGGAATTTTTATGCCTTGATCGTTAGATTCTAAAGCATGATATCCTTAGCAGTTAAATTCTATCAAAATCAGGCATAATTGTTTGAAGTTTCTTACCAGTGGCAAAGTAAAGGATCTTTATGATGTGGATGAGTCTAGTATTTTATTCAAATTCTCAGATAGGGTTTCAGCATATGATGTAAAATTCAAACAAGATGTTCCTAGAAAAGGGGAGGTTCTTTGCAAGTTTGCCGAATTTTGGTTCAATGAACTATCTGTACCAAATCATTTCATTCGACGAGAATCAGAAACTGAAATTGTTGTAAAAAAGATGAAAATGCTTCCAATAGAATGTGTAGTTAGAGGATATTTTTATGGCAGTCTTGTAAGCAGGTGGAAAAAAGGTGAAGTTACTGTACCTGAAGGAACTGATACAACACTTGCTGCAAAATTACCTGAACCAATTTTTGACCCAACAACAAAATCTGAACACGATATTCCAATAAACAAATCAAAAGCATTAGAAATGAGCTTGGTTACTGAAGAACAATACAATTGGTTGGAGAAGACTTCGATTGACATTTACAAAAAGATGGCCAAAGTTGCTGACGATGTTGGTTTTATTCTGGCTGATTTAAAATTAGAATTTGGTATGTTGGATGGCAAAATTACTTTAGGTGATTCTATTGGACCTGATGAATACCGTTTGTGGCCAAAAGACTCGTTTGAAATTGGAAAAATCCAAGAGGCATATGACAAACAACTCTTACGTGATTGGTTAACTGCAAATGGATATCAAAAACAATTTGATGATGCACGTGATGCAGGTGAGGAACCTGTTGCCCCTGAGATTCCTGCAGACATTATTTCAAAAATGACTCAACGATACGTAACAGCATATGAAAAACTATCTGGTAATTCACTGTAACTCTGATTCTTGATTTGTTGTTGACTATAATCTAACTCTCAACTCGAATTTTATTTTTGGCCCTTTGCTAAATGCCGTCATTGTAGATGATTTGACAACATGTTTTCCAGGATCTGCCTTTTTTGATATTTTTTCAAAATTTTAAAACCGTTACAATAATTATTGCTCTTATACTATATTCATTGTAGTGCTATTGAAAATATTGGATGCAATACAACATTAATTGTACTGGTTACTATAATTTTGATAGCAGTCCAATATTCATTAAAGTAAACAAAAATTGATGCGATTAGACAAAAAAATATGATACAAGGATCTTTTAGATCGGATTGAAAGGTAACTCTGTATGTCTACGTTACTAGAAA
>Ga0209992_10002356_pt1 | contig 17508 bp, 14 predicted proteins | sample 2SBtaG_2_FD_182564 | JGI IMG/M metagenome (GOLD analysis project Ga0209992, IMG submission 182564) | Deep subsurface microbial communities from Kolumbo volcano to uncover new lineages of life (NeLLi) - 2SBTROV12_ACTIVE470 metaG (SPAdes)... | ecosystem: Environmental > Aquatic > Marine >... | reverse complement strand
GCAGGAGTAACCGCCCAAGCCGCTGCGATGGAACCCGGAGCCCATCGAGGCTCAGTACATGAGCGCTCAAAGAACACTTCCTGCTCCGCGCACGGTTGAGCAGAGCTCGAAGCCCGGTGTACATCCCGAAGCAATAGAACCCACGGAGTGCGGATCGCGCGGCAGCTTGTGCCCAGGTCATCGTTGTGCCCGACCTAGATCTCGCGGCGGAAGTCCGCCGTCGAACCAGGCCCGGCGCTTCTCCCCTGCCGAGTGCATCCGCTCGCGAGCCTCCTTGTCTGTCATCTGGGTTCCCGTGGGGAGTGGGTGATCATGAGGGTTGTACAGAGGTCCAGAATACCCACCGCTTCGGCACCCGGCACAGGCTGGAGATCAACCCCAACTGTGGCGTGTACTACCTCCCTACCGATCCAGGCACCGCAGACATCTGCCTGACCCACGATCCGGCGGGTCCCGAGGGCTTCACCCGACAACTCGTCGCCGCGGCCTGAACTGACATGCCCGCATCCCCCGCCACTCCCCCGCCCCCCTGTGCTACCCTCGCGCCCGAGCGCCCGTAGCTCATCTGGATAGAGCATCGGTTTCCTAAACCGGAGGTAGCAGGTTCAAGTCCTGCCGGGCGCGCCACGCGGGTTCTGGAGGACGCGCTTCAGGGCGGTAAGACCACCGGGGCGCCCCTGTAAGTCGCAGTTGCCTAAATCACCTTGCCGGACGCGGCAGCCAAGCGTGCAGCGCATGCCGCGATTGCCGTTTGAACGCAGATCTCCCGGCTTAGATCGTCCGTGAGCATTCTCACCTGCTACCATCGGAAGCCGTGCACCGTCGCCTAGGGTGTCGGTCCTATTCTCGCCGTATTCCAGGCGCCGTACCGGCGCCCTCGAGTCATCATGCCGGGCCCCACACCCAAGCAACTTCCCCCTCGTGTTAACTGGCAGCGTGCCGCCTCACTCGCCAGAGGGGCAGACGCCGCCCCGAGCCGATCCGGCATTTATGCCCTCGGTAGAGCGACCCACACCCGGACCTTGCCACAGTTGATATCTTGGGTCTACGTCGGGATCAGCCGTGACATTCGGAGACGACTCAAGAATCACCTGCCCCATGCAGAACGCAACCCCGAGCTGCGGAAGTGGCTAAACACCGTACTACCACGGGACCAGCGGCTGGAAGTCTGGTACGCACCATTGCCATTGGATCAGGCTCGCGCTTTGGAAAGGTACCTTATCCAGTCCATTCCAAACCTCCTCAACATTCAGCACAACCGCTCACAAACCAATGACCCCCCAGCCTGAATCCACCCAACAGCCGGACCCCGTACAGGTACTCGCAGAGAAGGCGAAGCATCAGGAGATTGTTCGCCAACTCATTCAGGAGGAACTCACCAAGAATCTAAGTGACCCCACCCAGCTCGTTGTTCACAAGATCGACATGGGTATCACTGAGTCGTTCTTGGGATCCGTCACGCTAGAGTGGCTCGCTCATCGTGTCCAATTTGCGCACAACCTACCGATCTTCAGTTCCCGCCTTTCGGAAGATCGCAAGAGAATCGAGAACGACCCCGCAGCAATTAAGGATCTCAGGCAACGTCCTATCGACTACAGGCGGGAGTTTCCCATGGCGCAGTACATTCTGCGCAGGGACAATCACAAGTTCGCCCCGCTCCTGCTGGTTCTTCACGATGACTGGGTCGACACACCGACACATGAGAATTGGACTGGCGGAGTTGCCGTTAAGTCTGCCGCAAACTTCGAATCCCTCGATGAGTTTGGAACATTCGGGAGACTGCACATGGCACCCTCCCATACCTTATACGCTCTTGATGGGCAGCACCGACTAGCCGCAATAAAAGCCGTCGTCGACTTTGTGCAGGGGGATCCGCTCGTCGAAAAAGACAAGAAGGGCCGCGACAAGAAGAGCCAGCTCACGAAGGAGGATTTGCAGAAGGATGATCCCAACCTCACCGAATCCGCGTTCCAGCATCTGATCAAGGAGCGAGTTGGAGTAGAGATTATCACCTCGATCAAGAGGGGCGAAACCTACACCCAGTCGCAGAGTCGAGTTCGGTCCATTTTTGTCCATGTCAATCGACTTGCTCAGACTGTTGAGAAGGGTCAGAACGCCGCTCTCGATGAGGACAACGGCTTTGCTCTCGTCGCCCAAGACAGTCTCGAGCATCCGGTTCTCTCGTGTGCTGGTGAAGACGGTGAACGGAGCTCACTTGTTGAGTTTGAGAGCCCAAACATCAAGGGTGCCAGCCACTCCATTACGACCATGTTCACGCTGTTCCGGTGTGCTGCTGAGTTCCTTTCGCAAGGAGCCGACCCATATGATCGATGGACTCCCAAGATCAAGAGCCTCGTGGCAGAACGACCTCCAGCAGATGAGCTCAGCCTTGGGTTGAGAGAGTTCACACAGTTCCTTGATCTGCTTGCCGCGATGCCGGTTTTTGCCCAAACGAGGAGTGGGGTTGACGCACGTGCCCTTCGTGAGTTTGGAAAGGCCGGTGATGGGACACGCCACCTGCTCCTCAGGCCTGCCGCGCAGATCATGCTTGCGAAGGCTGTCGGGCACTGTAAATTCCATTTGGGCTGGGAAATGACGACTATCGAGGAGCGCCTTGTTCGGATGGACCACGACGGTGTTTTCTCAGAGTGTGACGCGAGATCCTCCATCTGGTGGGGTCTGCAGATTTCGCCGGAGAAAGGCCGAATCAAGAACTCGACGCAGCCGGTCGTGGCCAACATGCTGATATACCTCTTGGGGGGAATGAAGGACCCAGAGGATTTGGAGTTGCTGACCGTCGCCTGCGCCAGCAAACGGACATTGCTTGACACCACATATGGGTGGGACGGGAAGGCCCTCGGGAGAACGGAACTAAGGTTGCCGGGGCCCAGGGTGTAGGGCTTGGGCGCGACCTTCCAGGGAGGCGCTCTTCAGGTCCCTACCCGATCTTCAGTTCGTAGGGCTTCCCACCGGCTAAGGAACGGCGAGAGCCATACCAGGGACATAGAGTTAATCAGATCGTACCGTGACATCTTTGCTTGTTACTGGGCGGACTCTTGCGAACTTGTCGAGGACATGATCGCCCGTATCCCCCACGTTACTTGCTCGCGGTTGAAGCGAGTGGACGCCATAGTTCGAAAGTGCCTCAGAGATCGCACTGGCGCCGAGGACATGGATGATTTGCTCGGTGTTCGCGTTCTTGTTAGCAGAGATGCGGACCTTCTCCTCATTCGGAAGCAACTCGAAGCCTGCCCACTCCACGTCCGTACTCGTGACTACGTTGTGACTCCAAAGCCTTCTGGCTACCGGGCCATCCACATCGTGTTTCAGGTTCCAAACCCCCTGTCGAATTCTGGGCGCTGCCCGAGGTACGAGATTCAGGTGAGGACGTGGCCCCACCACCTCTGGGCATGTACTTCTGAGTCACTGGGGCAGCGGACCAAGGAAGGGGATGGTTCTGCTGAGGACATGCAGTTTCTTCGCGGGCTTGGAGATCGCCTATGCTCAGTTGATGCGGCCGGGTTTCCAATGCCCACCTATGAGCCTACCTCTCATCGGAACTACTATGCTCTGCGCATCCGGCCCAGGCCATTTCGGCGTTCCATAACAAACTTGGGACCAAGCCTAGAGTCGGCCCTGGCCGTTTTTGGCTCCAACGAACGAGATGGCGCTACGGGGGGGAATGTTCAGACCGTTCTATTGAATTCGGTGTCTGAACACGACTTCCGGATCACGCACATTTCGTTGTTTCCACGATCGCTTCTCGCGGAGCTGGTAGAAGGGCAGGATTGCATCGTCCCGGAGAAGGTCATCCGCCGGCTGGTTGGGTAGTTGCGCTCTGAGATCCAATCCCACCCGGAAGGGGCCCCTCAGGACGGTTACGATTGAGGAAACCACGCGCGTTTAACAGAGCTTTGGAGCGCGTCGCCATAGGCTAACAGTAACGGTCCGCGGTCAAGACCGTAGTATTCAGGTGCTCCTGGTAAATGTCAGGCAGACTGTATGCCTCTATAGCCTCTTGAGGCAATGCCCACCGTTCGCGGGCCCACTGGACCATGGTGAGTTCGCGCCGCAGTATTTCGGGTTGTCGCCAAGTTGCTCCATCGGTGAACTCAGGGATCTTGCGTTCGGTACTGGTCGATTGGGAATGCCTGTAATAATGGACGGCACCTGAGTCTTCGATCTTCTTCTCGATCTCCTTCCTACCGAGTGAGGAATTGCTCCTGGTCAGAACCAAATTCCCCAGTCGATGCATGAAAGCATTTGCTTCTGCCTCATCTGGCCAGTGTTTCTCCCACCAGCCGCCGTCGCGGTGGGTTTGTGGCAAAATATGCTCCTGTGTACTCAGTTTCGCTTCCTTTCCGGAAGCCCATTCACAGACCGGAATTCCGGGCGCACTGTGATGTATCTCATATTCATACAGGAAGTAGTAGCAATGGTCCCAACCCTTGTAGCCTTTCGCGTAGGAGTACTTGGGCTCATCGTTCGTCAGGAACCTAAGCATAGATTCTATCGAACAGCTATCAGATAGGTATTCAGCAATCTCCGTCACGGAATCCTCGATGGAGGCACGTTCATGGAGCAATTGCCCGGACATTCGATTGATTTCAGAGGACAGGTAATCCGTCCTGTAGTTCTTTATGCCGTATATTCGGAAGAGCATCTTCTCGCAAGCTTCTACTAGGCGGTTGAGATCCGTTTTGGAAACGCCGGTGAATTTGGCTGAGGCTAGTATGCGGCGAGCTATTCCCAGATAGCCCATGTTGTGGATTTTGCGAAGGGCATCCTCTGTCTTGAGACTGCAAAGAACTTCTCCTGTATTGTGGGTCTTGCGAGTGATGTCGTTACATGTGATTAGCCCATAACTCGCAGCATAGCGCGGCCAGTATTGGATGAAGTTGGAGAGCTTGTCCTCAAGTACAGCATTGTCCGAGGATAGGAGCTTTTCATACGTATCTACGATAGCGTCGTAAGTTGCACTAGGCGTCCATCGATGCCCGTGATAGACAGAGGAAAGTTCTGAAATGAAGTCGTTCTCGTTGGATCTTGAGGAAACCTGAAATCTCTCAAGCTGGACGAGGCTCTTGTACCAGTACTCTTGCGCATCAAGGGCCATCCCCCGCTTGTCTTTAAGAAGGAGGCAGAAGTTCTTAATCTTGTCAAAGACGCTTAACGGTAAGCCTCTTGAATTGATTGCATCAAATGCGAGGAATCTGTTGATCGAACCCCCTGCTGTCAGATCGACCATCATCACCATTGGGATATCCAGCAGTCTAGTGGACATGTCCTCTAACATCTCCTCGCTATGGTCATGAAACTCAGTTCTAATGTGGGCTGCTGCATCACGCATTCTCACCATAGGCGCGGTTAGCTCTGCAGGCGATGCGGGCACACCCTTGAGCACGTGGGAAAGATAGTCGTGCAACTGACTGTTGCGGTTTGTTATGCGCAACCGGTCGTCATTAAGGGTCAAGAACACACGCTCTGTGAGGAAGGCGACTTTGGCATGATCTGGTCCGTGTATTGCCGCCAGCCTCTGCCGAAGTTCATTCAGCATCAAGACGAAGGTAACGAGGCGTTGTTGCCCATCTTCCACGACGTACTTGTCAAATGGGCGGTTGCCCGAAAGTACTGTGCCCTTCCTTGAGACGATGATTGCGCCTGCGTAGTGGTTCTGAGGGTGAGCGAGCTCGAGGTCTCTGAGAAGCTCATTGATTTGAGTCGACGTCCAACTGTACCCCCGCTGGTTCTCAGGGATTTCGAAAGTCTTGGCGTCTAGTAGGGAGCGGATAGTCTCCATGAGTACGTCCTTTGGCGTGGTGCTTTCAGCCTGGCTTGGGAACCGGGTGGGGCCTGGGCGTCGGTCGCACCAAGCGATGACCTCTTACCGCCAAGTTGTGCTTGACCAGGGTGGATGCCCAGCCCTGCGATGTCCCGATGACACTTGTGTCATCTAGAAGGCCGGCCCGTTCCTCCTGAGCGGTGAGGGTGGCGAATCTGGAGTGTAGGCGGTGTTGCGACCGGATGAATGCCTCCTTACGATGCAGCACCGGAGGGTTTTCACTCTCAGAGTAATTGCGGTACTTAATGCTCAACGTATCGAGGTTCACTAGGAGGGAATCGAACAAGCACGGATGAGCTTTCCGTTCGAACTTGGGGTAGCTGAGGTAGGACACCTGAAAGCGGTGGCGGTGCATCTTGATGATATTCGCATCTTCCACGTGCCCAAGGTAGTGGCGGGCGCAGCCTTCGTAGACTCGGAGAATGGGGTCTATGGAGGAAAGGGCCGAGATGTGGACATAGAACGAATCTGGCGTCGTTTTGCCGAAGGGTTTCTCCGCAGTGAGCTCGTGAACCTTGTCCAAGTCTCCTGCCGCGAAGAGGAGTTCGTCAGCCTGCTCGCAGGCTTTCTTGTGAGTTCCAAACAGAGCCCGGACGTCGCGTTGCATCTCGCTCGATAGTTGGCCCATTCGAGGCCGCTTGGACAATCGTGCAAGCGCCAGGTAGACGAGCATGTCCTGCCGCCTATCTTCTTCAATGCGGGCCCAGACTTCTTTGCCTGTCACGAGGCGGATGACCGCGAAGGCCTGACGCAGCGTGCCGAATGCTTCCTCAATGGCCAGCGTTTCAGCTAGCTCGCCCGGGCCGGGTAGGCGGCCGCGCTCAGTGTAGAACTCCATCAAGGGCTCGAGGATGCCCTTGTGTTCCTCGAACAGGATGTCGCTCTTGCGCGGCCTGGGGGCGTTGGTGCTGCGGCGTTGCCTGCGGGCCAGGAAGGTCTGCCGCAGGGCCTCGTCGCGGAACACGATGAAGACGCCGGGGGCGGCAGCCAGGCACTCGGCTTCCAGGGATTGGTCAATGAGTCCTCGAAGCTCTGACTGGTCGAAGAACTTCTGAAACGTGCCGCGACTCGTGACGAGACCGTCTTCGTGATCTTCACCCTTGAGACCCTTACGGTCGTGCTTGAGGCGCGCGCCGACGATCAAGGCGTTGCCCGACAGGGACCAGGCCGAGCGCAGGATGTCACGGCGTTCGTCTTCGTCCTCCACCACGTTGAGCACAAAGCCTAGGTTGACGGTGTCCGATTTCTTCATCGGGGCATCTGGGCGGTGGCCGGGGTCCCAGCCTGCGGCTTGGATGCCCATTTCCTCTAGCCTGCGAAGGTCATCACCGCGGCCGCAGCCGTAGTCGAAGAACGAGTGCTCTTCCGAGATCAGGCCTTCTTCCACACCTATGCGCACGGGCCGCGATAGGTCCGTGCGGCTGATTGCGGTCTTCTTGGGGCTGACAGGGGCCACAGATGCGAGTGATGTGGAGCGGGTGTGGGGAGCGTTCTAGCCGACCCCACTTTCAATTGAGGGCATCATGCCAGAGGTGCGCGCGTAGATCAGGGCACGCGTCTCGGGCAAGAGGAGGTCCCCAATGAGATCCTCCCGCACCTGGGCCGTGTCGACTCTTGTGCGGAGAGAAGACGCCCCGGCGGGCTTCCCCTTGCGCAGGTCAGCAAAGCTTGCGGGAGCACCGGCATTCTGCAGACTCCAAAGGCGGACCCCGACGCTCAGGTGGTAGAACGGACGCCACGCTTGGCTCTTCTTCGCGGGGTCGATGTTCGCCATGACCTGGGTGAACACACGCTCGAAGTCTGCGAGGTGGACTTCGCCATCGCGGACCTGACCTTCCTCCGCAAGGACGAGCAGGGCCTGAATGGCACCGGGCATCAGAACGGGTGAGGAGCGGCGGGCCGAGATTCGATCGAGGACGTCCTGCCAGGCAGGCGAGAGCTGAGGGGCTGTCATGAGAGGCTCACTAGAGGGGATAGCGGCAGATGATATCCCGTCGCTCTCAGCTTGGGTGGACTTCCCTGAAAGCCCCCTAGAGCAGTCTGGAGATCGACTGGGCGACCCCCTCCCAATCCACCTCCTCTGTCATGTGACACCAAGAGAGCCGAATTGCTCCTTCAGTGCGGGGTTTGTCTAGCCCCATGGCTTCGAGGACGTGGCTCGGACGGTATTCGTGGGATGTGCAAGCGGACCCATTTGAAATAGCCACCTGGCCTTTGAGCACAAGCATCAGGGCCTCGGAGTCGACCCCGGGGAATGACATGCTGATCGCGTGGGGCATGCAGGCCATCGGATCCCCATTGATGGCTGGCTCGAGGGGCATGAGAGCGGCCAAGGCGCGGTCACGCTGCTTGAGACATGCCTCCTTGCGCTGCTCGTGTTGTTTGATGGCCTGTTGGGCGGCGAGACCCAGGCCCACGACAAGGTGCACGGGCAGGGTCCCCGGCCGCACGCCCTGCTCCTGCCCTCCACCGTATTGAAGGGGCGTAAGAGGTACCGGGCAGAACTGCCGCCTGCGCATGACCAATGCGCCCACGCCTTTGGGCGCGTAGATCTTGTGTCCGCTGATACTGATAAGGTCAATGCGTTTGCTCTTGAGGGGATCGATTTCCTTGCCGAAGCCCTGGGCCCCGTCTACGTGGAAGAATGCCTCCGAGTCCCCCAAGGCCGCACAATAGGCCTCAATTGGTTGGCGCACGCCCGTTTCGTTGTTGACGTGCATGAGGGACACAAGAAGGGTGTCAGTACGTAGTGCGGCCACGAGTGCGGCAGGGTCTGTCCACCCGCGTTCGTCCGCTGGAAGCATCTCGACTTCGAAGCCTCGCCTCGACAGTTCCTCCAAAGGCTCGAGCACAGCCTTGTGCTCGAGGGGCGAACTGATGATGTGCTTGCGGCCTGTGCGCTCGCCCTCTTCGGCCAGGCCTAGGATCGCAAGGTTGTTGCTTTCTGTTGCGCCACTCGTGAAGGCCACTTCGTCGCGGTCCGCAGCGACGGCCTTGGCGATCCGATCCCGTGCCTCTTGTGCGGCGCGCTTGGCGCGGTTTCCGAACTCGTGTGTTCGGCTGCCTGCGTTGCCGAACTCGTCCGTCATGAAACGTACGACCTCCTCCCGGACCAGCGGGTCCATGGGGGTAGTCGCGTTGCAGTCCAAGTAGATGGTCACGGGACGATATCTTGCGAAGAAGGACGAACGGGGCTGTAACCGGTGACGCTGCGCATCGTCCTAGTCCTTCTATGAACATGCGCAGTTTGGATCAAGAAAAAAGAAACTTACGTTTTTTATTTGACGCACCTACGGATGATTTGCCACACCCCCCTGGCGCCCAGCCGCTCGACCCCGCACCTGGAGGCACCAGCACCATGACCACGACATTCGGATACACCTTCCCCGCCATTCGCGGCATCCAAGCCACGAGAGAGTACTTCGTGACCATGGTCCCCCTGCACTTGATCCCCAAGATCTTCGAGTTCGATGAGGAGTCGCCTCACTTGCCAGCAGAGATCCGAGCTCAGCGGACCCTCAACAAGGTCCGTATCCCCGAGATGACGCGCTACATCTTGGACAACCCCAAGGGCTATGCATTTTCAGCCCTGACGGCCTCCGTCGATGGGGAGTTGCAGTTTGAGGCGCTCTCGGACGAGGGTGAGGAGTCCCAGCGCGTGGGGGTGCTGAACGTCCCGATGGCCGCGCGTTTCATCATCAACGATGGTCAGCATCGTCGGGCGGCGATTGAGTCGGCCTTGCGGGAAAACTCAGACCTGGCGTACGAGAGCATTGCCGTCGTGTTGTTTCACGATCGGGGGCTAGAGCGCTGTCAACAGATGTTTGCCGACTTGAATCGATACGCCATTCGACCGTCGAAGTCGCTGGGCGTGTTGTACGACCACCGTGACGAGCGTTCGGAGATCGCTCGTCTGGTCGTGATGAAGTCACCACTGTTCAGGGATGTGGTCGAGATGGAGAAGAGTGCCCTGTCTTCTGGATCCAGGAAGCTCTTCACGCTCAGCGCGATCTACACCGCGACCAAGGTGTTGCTTCAGGGGAGGGACGATGAATCGGTGGAGCAGCGCGCGGGTCGAGCGGCGGAATTCTGGGAGGAAGTCGCCAAGCACTTTCCCGATTGGAAACTCGTGCGCGAGCGCAAGATTTCGGCTGGCGAGCTGCGGCGAGACTTCATTCACTCGCATGGCGTCGTGCTCCAAGCCATTGGGCGCGCGGGTCACGCACTCATAGCCAAGCACCCCAAGGGGTGGAAGCCGAAACTGTCCAAGCTGGGGGAGTTGGACTGGGCCAGGCACAACGGTGCACTTTGGGAGGGTCGAGCACTCCTCGGAGGGAGGGTGTCCAAGTCCGGCCAAAACGTCACGCTTACTACGAACGTCTTGAAGAAACAGATGGGCCTTGAACTCACCGCCGACGAGAACCGCCTCGAAGGGGCTTACCACCGCAATGAGCATGCCGAAGTCAGCGCCGTCTAAGCCCGCGTCCGCCTTTGACGCCGACGGGATCAAGTCGACGATCGAGCAGTTGGTTGAGGAGGTCCGCGCCTTGTATCTCCTCGATGATGTCCCGTGGGTGGTTGGTTACAGCGGCGGTAAGGACTCGACCGCCGTGCTGCAATTGACGTGGATGGCGGTAAGCGGGCTCCCTAAGAACGAGCGCCACAAGCCCGTCCATGTGATCAGTACGGACACCCTCGTGGAGAACCCAATCGTGGCTTCTTGGGTGTCACACTCGCTGAGAGTGATGGGGGAGAGTGCGGAGGCCCAAGATCTCCCCATTGAGCCTCATCGCTTGACACCCACAACCCAGAACTCGTTTTGGGTCAACCTCCTGGGGAAGGGATACCCAGCTCCCAGGCACAAATTCCGCTGGTGTACGGAGCGGCTGAAGATTATGCCGGCGAACACGTTCATCAACGATGTTGTGCAAACCTGTGGAGAGGCGATTCTGGTCTTGGGCACGCGCAAGGCTGAAAGCGCGGCGAGGGCGAAGTCCATGGCGAAGCACGAAGCCAAGCGCCTGCGAGCCAAGCTGAGTCCGAACGCTTCACTGCCCAACTCGCAGATCTATTCCCCCGTGGAGGACTGGTCCAACGACGACGTTTGGCTGTTCCTGATGCAGTACGAGAATCCGTGGGGTTACAACAACAAGGATCTCCTGACCATGTATCAGGGGGCTTCTCAGGATGGGGAGTGTCCCCTTGTGGTGGACACGACGACGCCCAGTTGCGGTGACAGCCGCTTTGGCTGCTGGGTTTGCACGATGGTCAGTGAGGACCGTTCCATGCGGGCGATGATTCAGAATGACGGAGAGAAGCACTGGATGCTGCCGCTCTTGAAGTTCCGGGACAAATTGGCGGTCAAGAACGAAGCCGGAAGGTGGGATGACCGGTCCTTGCGGGACTGGCGGAGGAAGTCGGGTGGCACAACTCTCCACAACGAGAGGCTTGTGCATGGGCCTTACACCCAAGCGACACGCATGGAGTGGCTAGAAGAGCTTCTGCTTGTGCAGAAGTGGCTCAAGGAGAACGGGCCCGCTGAGGTGCGCGATGTGGAACTCATCACTCTTGCCGAACTAGAGGAGATCCGCCGCATCTGGGTAGTCGACAAGCACGAAATCGAAGATTGCCTGCCGGAGATCTATGCCAAGGCGTTGGGTGAACCGTATCCGGGCGTGCCCTTTCATCAGAACAGCGTGCTTGGCCAAAAGGAGCTTGGCATGCTGAAGGGCCTCTGCGCGGAAGGCGGAGAGGAAGGAGCACCGATGCTCTATCAAATGCTGCGAGGCCTCCTGGACGTGGAGCAGCGGTATCGCACCATGTCCAAACGCAAGGGGTTGTACGGAGAGCTTGAGCGCGTGATTCGGGCGCACCAGTTCAGCACCGAAGTTGAAGCAAGGGAGGCAGCCCTGGCTAGCAAGTCGGAGCACGAGGCCATCGAGCACACCTTCGACATCGTGAGTGAAGAGGCGCCCGAATATGTGGCGGGTGATGAGGATGCGGTTGGGCCCGGCTCTCTTCCTTTCGAGGACAACGTCAACACTCAACCGGCCTGACACCTTGCAGATAACAGAACTGACCCTCCACGACTTCCGCACCTACGGCGGTCGACACACGATCGCTCTCAAGCCCAAGTCGGCGACAAAGCCGATCATCCTCTTCGGGGGGCTCAACGGCGCTGGCAAGACCACGCTGCTGGACGCGCTGCAACTCGTACTCTACGGCAAGCGGGCGCGATGCGCAGGCCGCGGGGATTCGTCGTACAAGGACTACCTACGGGATTCAATTCACCGCAACTCAAATCCAGCCGACGGTTGCTGCATCGAGCTTGCGTTCACCCAGGCCAGCGAAGGCCAGCTGCATGAGTATCGAGTGTCCCGCAGCTGGCGCGGCACGGATCGCGGTGTTGCTGAACGCGTGGATGTCCTCGTGGACGGAGCTCCAGACCTCGCCCTTTCTGAGCACTGGGACGAACGCGTTGACGATTTTGCACCTCACCGAATTGCGCACCTGTTCTTCTTTGATGGGGAGAAGATTGAAGCCCTGGCCGACGAGGAGCAGTCTTCGGGAATCGTCAGGACGGCTCTTCATTCCCTGTTGGGCTTGGACCTCGTGGACCGCCTCAAGGACGATCTCGCCATCTTGGATCGCAAGATCCGCAAGGGGATGCTCACAGAACCCGACCGGGCAGTTCTGGAAAACCTTGAGAAGGAGCACGAGGCGATTAAGGGCCGAGTCGAGGAAGCGCACAGCGATCGAGCCACCCTACAGTCGAGACTGGACAGGGCACAGCAGGCCCTTTCGGTGGCGGATGAGTTGTATCGGCAGGAAGGTGGGGAACTCGCAGAGAAGCGCAGAGCTCTCGAAGGGGAGCAGCTCGAGCATCAAGGTCGAGTAGACCACATCCGCGAGCAGTTCTCGGAACGATTGGCGGCGGATGTGCTGCCCTTCGGGCAGGTGTCAGACCTCCTCGAGCGAATGTCCAGTCAGGCCGCGTTGGAGGGAAATACTCAGCAATCCAAGGCCATGATCAGCGCCCTTGAGGCTCGGGACGAGGAGCTCGTGAAGTTCCTAGAGAGTGACCATCCTGGGATCCCGACCGAAATTTTGACTTCCTACCTATCGGAGGACCGCAACCGCCGGATGGGTGAGTCTGCCTCCGAGGAGGTCCTGGGCCTCGATGGCGAAAGCGCAAGAGCACTGGACCGCCTGATCCAAGACGCGCTGCCCGCGGCTGTTTCCGAGGCAGAGAACCTGTCGCGGGACCTGGACATGGCCCTTGAAGCAGCTGTTCGCGTCACACGATTGCTTGAAAAGACACCCGAAACCGAATCGGTGGAAGACCTGCGAGCCACGCGGGAACAGGCCAAGCTGACAGTGGCCGTCTTGGAGGCGGAACGCGCGTCGAAGACCATCGAACTTGAGCGCCTGTCCAGCACCAAGGATGCCTTGGAACAGGACTTCCTGAAGGAGCTCTCCCGAGATCTAGACCACCGCAACGGTAAGGAACAGGAACTTCGCTTCACCGACAAGATTTCCGAGGCGCGCGTCACTCTGGACCGCTTCCGCCAAGCGATCCTTGAAGAGAATCTCACGCGCGTTGAAGCATCTATCCTCGATAGCTTCCGAGGCCTGGTCCGTAAGGAGGGGTTGGTCAGTTCGCTGAGGATCGATCCGGAGTCCTTCACGATCGTGCTGAGGGGTCCCGACGGAAAGACCCTGAGGAACAAGAGCCTTTCTGCCGGCGAACGACAACTACTAGCTGTCGCCACCCTCTGGGGACTAGCCAGAGTCGCAGGCCTCCCCTTGCCCGTGGTGATCGACACACCCCTTGGTCGCCTAGATTCCAAGCACCGATCCAACATGATCGACTCGTACTTTCCTAAAGCCAGCCACCAGGTCCTGTTGCTGTCCACGGACGAGGAGATCGAACAGCAGCGCTTAGCCCAACTGGGTCCCTACGTGGGCCGCTCCTATCTCCTGGAGCACAAGGAAGACGAGGACCGCACAGTTGTCCAAGAAGGCTATTTCTGGAACTAGGCATGCCCATCGACCAAATCAAACTCTCGCAAACGGCCAAGGACCAGCTCATCAAGCTGAAGCGCCGTACACGGATCAAAAACTGGAATACCCTCTGTCGTTGGGCCTTGTGTCGGTCCCTGGCGGAGGGCACCAACCCGTCCCCTGTGAAGATCCCAGCGGATAGTTCGGTCGAGATGACTTGGAAGGTCTTTGGGGGCTCTCACCACAGCATCTACTGGGGTCTTGTCCGACAACGCTGCAAGGAAGACGGGCTGGACCTCACCGAGGACAATTGCGCTGAGCAGTTCCGGCTCCATCTCCACCGGGGCATCGCCTACTTGGCCGGGGACAAGGACATTCGAGCTGTTGAAGATCTGGTCAGTCGTGGGACTTCGGCCGAGCTGACCCGTGGCGTAGGTCCTTGAGCGGTTCGTGGGCGGGCCCTACACGCGTCGCCATACTTCTCAGCCTCGGGTGCTAGCATCAGATAAAGAACCCTCCGGAGAAAACACATGACGTCAAACGATGCGTGGCGTGAACTTGCAGGGAATCGAGGCCTCATCAGGGATCGCACGGTGCAGGATGTTCTTAGAAATCTCAGGGCACGGCCGGATGGGCCGAGAAACCAGGCGACGGACGATGAGATTCTTTCACCACTCGCAGACACGACCGCACTGGCGATTGGGGTGGGTGATGTAGCCCTGGCGCGCGAAGTCTTCCGACGTACGTTGCCGCTCTTGAGAGAGCACGAGCAGCGGAATACGAGCGAAATCCACAAGGGTGCGGCATTCTTCAACGTGGGCGTGGCGCATCTGACCTCATTCGACTTTATAGCGGCCATGCAGTTCTTCGAGATGGCACAGGAAGAAACGCGACTAACCACAGGCTCGGAGGACTACTCCGTCTACGAGGACGAGCTGTTCGAGCGAAATTTCTGGGATGCAGTCGACCAGGAACTGGCAGAGCGACCTCTTAGGTTCTACCCGAAGCTTTGGGGACGCCAGCTCGACATGAAGCAAGTTGTTGCTGATTGGTGCTCACTCAGCAACGACACCAAGCTCGGGTGCATCCTCTGCTGGGGCGCGTGGATTAGGATCGCGCGGCTGGAGGGAATGACTGGGGCAGACCACACACTTAGTCTCGGGTATGCGCGGTGGGGACTGGTTTCTGACCTGACCATTCTGCTTGAGACAGAAATCCGGCGTCACTCATCAGTCGATGGCACGCTCGGGAAGATGCTCTTTCAGGGATTCCGGTGCACTCAGTTCGGCGATCTCTCGCGCCGGGCAGAGGAGCTACACGAGCGCCACGTCGTTAGAGATCAAGAGGCGTTTGAGGAGACCTTGCCCGTCCTTCTCTCCAACATTGAGTCCGCGGTGAGCACAACGGATGCACTAGCCACGGCGTTGTACCTCCTCTATATTTGCCGCAATCAGGTGAATCACCGCATCGACTTCGGCATGACGTATCACGCCGATCCTGGGATCAGCCACGACGCGGTTCAGACCCTCTTCAGCCTGTTGGGGGTCAGTGAATGGGCAAAGTAGGGCCGGGGTTGCGGAACGGCTACGTGCCGTAGAAATCAACCCGGGGTAAGCCTGCGCCAAACTGCTTGAGAGCGTAGACGACACGGTCGGTCGTGATTCTCGTCTCGTGGCTCATGGGGCGTCGCCTTATCTCCAAGCGGGCGAACTCTGGTCATGACTGTCTAGTCGCTCAGGGAGAACCCCGATCGCAAGTCCGGGCCCGTTCTGACCTATCATGTCACCGGCTTCCCATGCACCTCCTACTAGCCAACACCCTCCCGTTCCTAACCCTCTGCCAAATCGGTGGCGGTGGGGACTTCGGCGGCGGCGGCGGATCCGGCGGCGGAGGCGGCTCAGGCGACGGGATCGGCTACCTCGTCTACTACCTCATCCGGCTCACGATCGAAGCCCCCCTGATCGGAGTCCCCGTCTCGACCGTCGTCGTGATCGTCATGTTCCGCAGCGCGAAGAAGGGCAAGGAACTTCAGGAACGCCAACTGATCCGCAAGGCACGCGGCGTCTTGAAGCACCACGAACGCGACGTCACCTGGGACGAGTTCGAGGCTCGGGACCCGGGCTTCGTACGCGACGCATTCCTGAAACGAATCCGCGTCGCCTTCCACAAAGCCCAAGACGGCTGGTGCGCTCAGGACCTCGGCGAACTCGTCCCCTTCGTCTCCGACGGGGCCTTCGAGCGGTTCTCGGTTCAGATCGAGGAACAGCAACAAGAAGGCTGGCAGCAGACCATGGACTCTGTGCACCTGGAGAGGCTGTCGTTTCTCCACGTACAAGGCGGCTCGCCCTTCGACACGATCACGGTGCGCGTGCCCTTCCGAGCACAGATCGGCAGGCGCTCACTGGAAACGCAGGAAGCGATCGCCGGCTCGCGGATCAAGAAGGACTACTTCGTCGAGTGCTGGACCTTTGTGCGTCGGCGAGGGGCCAAGACCGTGAACGGGCCGGGGTTGATGGAGGGGCACTGTCCCAATTGTGGGGCGCCGCTGCGGTTGAATCAGTTTGCGAAGTGCGGCTCGTGTGGGTGTCGGGCTCGGAGTGGGGAGTTTGATTGGGTGCTGACGGAGATCACTCAGGCGTCGGCTTGGACGCCGGAGTTGGACGAGGATGTGCGCGGGCTTCAGGAGTTCGCGCGGGTGGACAAGGGCATGAGTGTGCAGTTGCTCGAGGATCGGGCCTCTTTGGCTTTCTGGCGCAAGGTGGCGGCGGATCGGCGCGGGGAGATTGCGCCGCTCTTGTCCGTGGCGACGGGGCGGCTGTGCGAGGCGTACGAGAAGGGGCTCGCCGATCCGTTGCGCTCCTACGCGACGTCCTGTGCGGTGGGGTCGGTGCGGGCGTTGGGTTTGTTGCGCGGGGAGGAACAGGACCACGCGTTGGTGGAGATCTGCTGGGATGGGCTTTGGGGTCGCGGTCAGCGCGGCGCTCCGGTCGATGGGCGCAGGCGCATGCAGCGCAGCCTGTTTGTGTTTGTGCGCAAGGCGGGGGCGCAGACGGCTGTCGATGACACGCTGACCACGGCCCACTGCCAGGAGTGCGGGGCGCACGATGAAGGGGGCACGGGGACGACCTGTCCCTATTGCGACGCTCCCCGGCGTGGGGATGATTCGGTCTGGTTGTTGGATGAGGTGCTGGGTAGGGGCGCGGCGCACGAGTGGTTGGATCGGTTGCAGGGTGGGGAGCGGCCATCGGCGGCGGCGGTGAACGGCGTGGAGGGGGCGCGGGGAGCGGCGATTCCCTCGCCCCGGGATCTGCTGGTATGGGCCGCGGCCTTGGTCCGGGCGGATCATTCGGTTTCTGACGCGGAGCGCGAGGCGCTTGTGGAACTGGCCAGGCGGGCGGGGCTGGATGAGGGGGAGGTTGAGGTGGTGCTGGAGCAGGACGTGCAGGAGGGCCCGGCGGGGGGTGTGCCTGAAGGTTGGACGGCTCGGGTATGGTTGCCGGAGCTGATGCGCGTGGCCTGGGCGGACGGGTCGGTTTCGAAGGCGGAGAGGGCGCTGCTTGAAGATGTGTCAAAGCGTCTGGGGCTGGTGGGCGCTGACTTCAAGCTGGCGCTGGCGAAGGGGAGGAGGGCGCGGTATCGGGAGTCGCGGCGGGCTTGGCGGG
>Ga0209992_10002355_pt1 | contig 17511 bp, 19 predicted proteins | sample 2SBtaG_2_FD_182564 | JGI IMG/M metagenome (GOLD analysis project Ga0209992, IMG submission 182564) | Deep subsurface microbial communities from Kolumbo volcano to uncover new lineages of life (NeLLi) - 2SBTROV12_ACTIVE470 metaG (SPAdes)... | ecosystem: Environmental > Aquatic > Marine >... | reverse complement strand
CACACCAACATAACCACAGCAACAACGAGGAGAAGGAGGATGAGGAAGAGGAGGAAGAAGAAAGAGAGGACACTCATGTTTTCCAAGCCAATAATCCTTCAAACTCAGGGAAGGAGGATATCAAATTTGACAAGGAAGGGAAGGTTCAAGGGAAGGGTGTTTCTGTCCATGAAACAGGGTGGTATGAACTAGTATTTAGAAACGTAGTGTTCGATCATAACCACGTAGTTGTTTCAAGAAAGGAGGTTCTTTGGACTAACTTGATTAAAGTGTTGGGTGAATTCATGATGCAATCGATCCAACTTGATGATGAAACTGAAAACTTGAACCTCCTCCCTCTATCAAACATCGAGCCTGCCTCCACATTTTCATTCGAGGAGCATGAGGAGGAAGACGAGGAGACTGATATTTATCGCAGACTGAGAAAGAGACAAAGGGTGAACTATAAGGAGGAGGGTGTTTTTGCTAGGGAAGAAGAGGAAGAAGAGAAGATGTTGACAAAGTATCAGTTGCGAGTGATTTCTGAGAAGAAGAGGGCGGAGAGACTCAGAATCAAGAAAATGGATGGAGGAGAATTGTTTGCTCAAGAGTTCCTAAAGCTCATAGATATTAAACCACCATCTGATATTGAGGGGGTCTTTTTACCATTCAATTCAAAGGCCATCCATGAAAAAGGGAAAGGAGTGTCAACACATCTGTCTGGCGATCACCAAATGCCAATAATGGTTCCCAATCCACCCAGACTCGTTCCTCATGAGCGTAACTCGGCCATGGAAGCTTTAATTACTGACCAATTACCATCCAACAAAGGGACTTATATTGATATGGAAACCGAAGAAAAGGATTCATTGTCCCAGTCGCCAGAAATAACCACCCCAGTCAGCTCATTGGAAGGAACATTTAATCTTTTGATTCCTCCTCCTCCACCACCACCAGAAAGTGATCAAGTGCCAAAGCTGAAAGAAGAGAATTCTGAGAATGGAAGTAAGATCAATGCAAAGAGAGTGAGGAGACATTCTCTTGTTTCAAACAATGATGGTATTGGAGACGAACAGGATGATGAAGGATTTTTGTCCTCTTCCTCCTTCTTGATAGGCGATGATGGAGAACTTTATGATTACACTTATGATTCTAAAATTGGAGGGAAGTTTTATAGACCTAGAGACGAAGAGGAAGAGGATGATGAAGAAGATGAGTATCCTTCCCCTAAATTATTTCCATTAATCCAAACTTCCATGAAATATCCAGGTCCATCCGCTTCTTCTTCTTCTTCGAGATCCACTGACACACCCCATTCAACACCAAATGAAACAAGAAAGGATATGGGTAGATCTGAGGAGAGAACGCTAACACAAAACTCACAAATACAACGAGAACATTCCATCCCACTAATCACATCGAATGATAAGATCCCATCCAATTTTCCAATCTTGAACTACCCCACCCTAAATGATGATAAGTTTGTTGGCTTGCTGGCCTCCCTCAAGAGAATTGGAGAACATATGAGCAAGAAAAAACCAACTGCACTTACAATCAAGGATCCCAGAACATCAATTGAAAACCTTATCCAAAAACAGAAGGAGGGAGTAAATATTTATGCAAAAACTTATAGAACAACAAGCAATGGTAGGAGGGACAGGAGTAAGCAAAAATCAACCAAAGAAAAAGATAACACATAATTCCCACCAAAAAACTTACATCACTTCTTAAGTTGGTTAATTAGGGAATTGTAAGCTGGTGGGGTGAAGGATGAGTTGATGGTGTGAGTTTCTTGATTCTTTGTTATCTGGATGAGGGCGTCCCTCAATCTCCTGCTGGCATCTCCTGATCATAAGAACAAAACAAGAATAATCATTAAAGATCAATTGAAAAAACCGCTCGTTATCACATCTGTAGATCTGTCTTCCAACTCCCTTATCCTCCCAACACACCGTTCCACATCTTGTTGTTTCTCTTCCACCTCCTCCTTCAGATGAGAGAGCGGGTAGAGAGTGGGGAGAGGCTGGGTGAGTTGAGAAGGAAAACCAAAATATTTTTCCACTTCTCGATCTTCTTTGATTTCCTCATTAGTAACATCTTCCTTCTCCTTCCTCTCCGCTTCCTCTTCTATCCCTTTCCCTTCATTTTCCATCTTTTCACTTTCATCATCATTTTTCTCACTCGGTTTCTCGGTTTTTGAAATTTCTGCTCTGTTTCTGAATTCACAAATCACACCAACCAACACTAAAACTTCAAAAACCCCCCTCTATTTCCTTCACACTATTCTTACAACTCATCTGAATCTTTGATACACTTAGTGGGCCTTCTGTTTGAATTCTTGATATGATCATTTGAGTCAATTCTTCAATCGAAAAAGAGGTTTCTTCCCAATGTCTGGAATTGTAGGTCATATTTCAACGAATTTAGGTAGGTATAACTCTTCTAATCAAAATAACTCAGATGAATTATTATAATACTAAACAATAAACACATATTTAAAAGAACGAAATGAAAGATTCTAAACGTATACCCTCTTTTAAAAAGGTTTTTAGTCAATTGAAAATTTTTTCTGAACTCGTCCATTTTAACCCTCGAAATATCATGTTAAAAGGCATTTAAAATTAATAAGAATGATGGTATATGCTTCTTCACCTCTTGATTAGTTAAATAAAAGTAGTAAAAAGAATGATAGGGTTCAAAAAATGGAGTTATAGGGAATCGAACCCTAGACCTCTTGCATGCTAGGCAAGCGCTCTACCATCTGAGCTATAACCCCACCGCATTGTAGAGAGCTCTAAAATATCTTCGAATCATTCCGGACATAATCAATTAATCCTTTCGTATTTCTGTATTTTCGATTTGAAGACTACTGGAATATATTGTAAATTGTTTGCAGAACATAGATAAACTATAAAACGTTGAAATCATATTCGTACAATGTTATATATTATTTAAAACTGTCTTTTTGTGAGATTTTGTCCATTATTCTACAGATCCCATCACAACCACCAGAAATCATCATATCATAGTCAGACACGTAATCTATGAATGTAATTGGAGCAGACCCTCTTAATTTTCCAACAAGAACTAGTTCTGAGCTAATTTTCTCTTGGAATCTGATCCTTCTTACCACAAATCCTCCATTACTTAATCCAGTGACAATTAATCCTCTCTCAACATTGAATGAGACTCTTATTGGCACCACATCCTTTGCTGTTTCTTTCCACTTCTCCTTTATTGAGTTTATTTCAGACTGAAAATCCATTTTGAGAGTTTCCATGTCTGGTGAGGAGTAGTTGAGGAGGTGGATTGTGTTTGAAGAGTTTGAGAAACATAGCAAGCAATTCTTCGATTCATCCACTCCCAAAGAACATAAGGAGGTATCAACACGGAAGGTCACAACCATCTCACAATCCCTAATTATAACTATATGAAAAATCAAAGAAATTTGAAAAACTTGGTTAGAAAATAAAGAGTTCCTGAAGAAGATGCCACAACCAACCCTTCATTCATCTCATTTGATTCTTCCATCTCATTCACCAACGATTCTTTAGAATTGGAGATAGAAACATCATTGGTCTCATCCTCATTTGGCAATAGGGTAGGAAACAGGGCTTTTGGGATCATCAAGGGCTTCACATCAACAACACAAAGTTCATTATTCACTTCAAGGCCTGCCAACCTCAAATCACATTCCTTGTCAAGATCTCCTTTCATTGATGTTTCTATTGTTATTCCTCTCGAACCACAATCCTTAATCATAACTCTACCATGATTATCCCCAATGATGAGCTGATTTTCTTGTCCCAAATATGAGATAAAGGTTGCAAATGACGATGCTTTATTTTGGTTCTGATCCTGATCTGTAGTTGGATCATCTTCTTGATCAAAATTGGCAAATGAAAGCTCTACTTCATCCTCCTCCTCTTCATCCTGTTTCATCAAATTATTAAAATCAGGACCATAATGAGTGAATGAATTGTCGTGTGATGGGTTCCAATTGAAGGGTTGAGGAGAAGATGACAATTGATGGTGGTTGAGTGAAATTCGATGGACTTCCCTAAATATCAAAAAAAAGATATCAGCAAACAATCAAGATATAATTTAACATGAAATTCGAAGTTTGAATCCATATTATATCCCCATTCTTCACTCCAAGTATAAGTAGATTTCGAAACTAAACCCCATAAAAAATCTATGAACATTATCATACCAAAACTAAAATTTACCGATTGGTGTATTTTTGAAAAATCGCAACATTGAATGTCAACTTCAAACTCCCGTTTCGATCGTCTATCACCACTTATAGAATGATAAACTTCTACAACAGACGGAAATACTAAGATTACACTCTCTACACCACCCTAAATATACCAGAAACATCGTCGAGATTAACAGTTTACTTCTAAAAATCATACAGGTTGGGGGTCGAAAAAGCAGCCTAAAAGGGGCTGGAAATTCCCCTCAATGCCCCCAAAACGCTTTAACTTTTGCTATAAAAATGGAGTTTCAATGATAAGAGGTATTATCATAATTAATTCAATTTGGTTATGGACCTGAGGTCGATTTTGAGAATTTCCCATTTTCAATATTTCTTCAATTGAGATTAAAACACAATGCCCTCTTTGAAAAAAAGAAAAAGAGAGTCTAGACCAAATAAAAAGTAAGTTATTCTTTGGAATTTTGAAGAAAATAATAATTTAAAAGCGTTCTTTCTTATGTTCTTTATCGTTTTTAGAAAGTCAAAAAAAGCTCGAAATGAAACATTGCCCGATGAAGAGATATTAGAGAAGGTTTTAGATTCTATTAATGGTGTTTAATTAAAGGTAGTATTTTGATCTCATCTCAAAAATAATTGATAGATTCAAAAGTTCAAGGATAATGAGGAGGAGACCAAAAAAGAAATTGAAAATGAGGATCTAGCATCCCTCGGCTATTCGGAGGTAAAATCTGTAGAGTTGATGGAATCCAATGCAGTGATGAGGAGAATAGAGCAGGAGGCATTGAGTGCCGTTGATGCTATTGTTTCTGATGGGTCATTTGGTTATGAGATACCAAATAGAAGTCAGAGCAATCAGGTGGATGAAAAAGATCATGTGAAAAAGATCTTTGAATTTGAAACTGTTATTTATCTTGTAGGTATATGTCCCAGAGTTGGATAGGATAGTTTTAGGCTCAAAGACGTCTCAAAGGAGCTTTTTGAACACATCTCACGTGAAGAAGCTTGCTGTGACGACGAGGGTGATGGAGGTACCAACTTTCCCTGAAATTTGAAGAAAATTCATTTGCGATTACCTTTCCTTCTTGGTGTGTTTAGTTGGTCCATGAGGTGTTGAGGAAGGACATCCACATCACAAAGAGGGACATGTTCTATACAGACGTGAAGTTATTTGGGGATCAGAGGGAGAGTGACGTGGTTTTGGAGGATGTAGCTTGCCTGGTTGGATGTACAAGATCCTCCCTCAATGTGATAGCAAGCGACAAAGGATTGGTGGTTGGCAGGTTGGTTTTACTTGAAATTGATTGTAAAGAGAGGATGGTAGATTGGATTATTTTCTTCTCTCTTTTTAAGATTTAACCATCCACTCTCTTCTAGTCTTGTGTTTGATGAGGATGGGGATGAGATCAACTGCTCTAAAATGGGTTTCAAAACTCTCATTCTTTTTTTTATATATTTGATCAATTTTCCTGTTGAGATTTAATTTTTTTGGGGTTGTGTAAAAGGGGTTGGGGGGAAAGCAGTTCCACCCTTCATCTCCAAGGTCACCAACATCAGATCTGAGGCTTTGTTCATTCTGGTTGGTTTTCATTCTTACAAATATTATTGTAACAATTTGATGATCAATTTTCTAACAATTTTCTCTATGTTTTTGTTGTTGTTGTTTAGCTGATAGAGAAGGAGGCTGCTTACATGAGATTGAGCGAAGATCGGTTTTATAAGAGGTTCCCTTGCATCATCATCACAGCAAAAGGCCAGCCTGATGTTGCCACCAGACTTTTCCTCAAGAAATTGAAAACAGAACTGAATATCCCAGTTTTAGCTCTAGTGGATTCTGACCCTTATGGATTGAAAATCTTGTCTGTTTACATGTCAGGTTTTTTTTAGGATACTTTGTATTAGTTGATGATTGATTTATTGGTTGATTTTTACCTTCTTATTGTGATTACAAAAAAAAAAGGATCCAAGAATATGAGTTACGATTCCTCCCACCTCACCACCCCAGACATCAAATGGATTGGGATCAGACCTTCTGATTTGGGTGATAATTCATCTCTTGATTTTGATTTGAGTTGAAATGATTATTTTGTGTGTTTTTGTAAAGATCGGTTCAACTTGCCCAACCAATGTCGACTTCCAATGACTGAGAATGATATCAAAGTTAGTGTTTCCTAACATCTCTCATCAAATTAATCTTATTTCTTTCCCCCCTTTTTGTTTAATTATTATTTTTTGATAAAAAAGGTGGGAAAGGATTTATTGCAAGAGGATTTCATCTCCAACAAGCAAGAATGGGTGGACGAGCTGACAATCATGATAGAATCCAAAGAGAAGGCTGAGATTCAAGTTTTTGGATGTTTTCATGTTTGAATGATAAAATATAGGCATTGTCCACCTTTGGATTTCAATATTTAACTCACACATACCTCCCCCTCAAACTTGGAGAACTTGACCTCATTTGATCATCTCTATGATATGTGATTTGGTTTGGTTTGAACTTCAAATAAAGAGCCCAAAATATATGATAAAAATCTAAAATGAAAAGAGTTTGTTTTTTATGATAATTATTTTGTCTTGAATTACCTTTTTTTTGATTTTTCAACTACCATAATGAGATTGTCTCTTTTTTTTTCTTTTTGCTTATTGAGAATTGAGTTCTTTAAAATAAAATAATTTAATATGGCTTCATCTTCCTTCCTTCCTCTCTTAACTGATCACACACCTCCCCTTCTTCTTCCCACCCTTCCCATCCGCTGTCCCAGAATGAACCTCATCCACAATCTCATCCCCTTTTTCGTGGATCACATCCTCCCCTTTGTCTGTCACCTTCTTGTTCAAATGTTTCTACTCAAACCAAATACCATAAATTTCAAAATCAACATTTCAAAAAACAGAAGAAAAAGAATTCTTGGAAAACCTTAGTGGGAGCCTTTCTCTTTCTAGGAGGAGTCAAAGCTCGTTTTAAAGGAGCATGTGACAAGTCTGGGGATTTCTCCGTGGAAGAAGTTTTCTTCTGATCATCACCTTTCGTCTCTTCACTTCCATCATCTACTCCGAACAATTGAATAAAATCAAAATCAAAAATCAAACCAACTCACCTTTTGAAGGAGCCTTGGTTGATTTTGAATCCCTCTGAGGTGGTGGTCCTTGAGAAGCATCCTTTCCAAGAGGAATTCCAGCCAACTATAAAACCCCTCCAAATAAAAGAAGAAATTGAATGAATGTGTCAAGACCTTAGCATGCATGTCGCTGACCTTCTTGGACTTCTCCACCTTCTTTGTAGCCTTCTCTTCCTCAGCTTTCTTGTCAGCCTCTTCCTTCTCCTTTGTAGCCTTCTCCTCTTCAGCCTTCTTGTCAGCTTCTTCCTTCTCCTTTGCTTCCTTCTCCTCTTCAGCCTTCTTGTCAGCCTCTTCCTTCTCCTTTGCTTCCTTCTCCTCTTCAGCCTTCTTGTCAGCTTCTTCTTTCTCTTCTTCAGCCTTCTTGTCAGCTTCTTCCTTCTCCTTTGCTTCCTTCTCCTCCTCAGCTTTCTTGTCAGCCTCTTCTTTCTCTTCTTCAGCCTTCTTGTCAGCTTCCTCTTGCTCCTTTGCTTCCTTCTCTTCTTCAGCCTTCTTGTCAGCTTCCTCTTGCTCCTTTGCTTCCTTCTCTTCTTCAGCCTTCTTGTCAGCTTCTTCCTTCTCTTCTTCAGCCTTCTTGTCAGCTTCTTCCTTCTCTTCCTCAGCTTTCTTGTCAGCTTCTTCCTTCTCCTCTTCAGCTTTCTTGTCAGCCTCTTCCTTCTCTTCTTCAGCCTTCTTGTCAGCTTCTTCCTTCTCCTCTTCAGCTTTCTTGTCAGCCTCCTCCTTCTCCTTTGCTTCCTTCTCTTCCTCAGCCTTCTTGTCAGCCTCTTCCTTCTCCTTTGCTTCCTTCTCCTCTTCAGCCTTCTTGTCAGCTTCTTCCTTCTCTTCTTCAGCTTTCTTGTCAGCTTCTTCCTTCTCCTCTTCAGCCTTCTTGTCAGCCTCTTCCTTTTCCTTTGCTTCCTTCTCCTCTTCAGCCTTCTTGTCATCTTCTTCCTTCTCCTTTGCTTCCTTCTCCTCTTCAGCTTTCTTGTCAGCCTCTTCCTTCTCTTCTTCAGCCTTCTTGTCAGCCTCTTCCTTCTCCTTTGCTTCCTTCTCTTCCTCAGCTTTCTTGTCAGCTTCTTCCTTCTCCTTTGCTTCCTTCTCTTCCTCAGCTTTCTTGTCAGCTTCTTCCTTCTCCTTTGCTTCCTTCTCCTCTTCAGCCTTCTTGTCAGCCTCTTCCTTCTCTTCCTCAGCCTTCTTGTCAGCCTCTTCCTTCTCTTCCTCAGCTTTCTTGTCAGCTTCTTCCTTCTCCTTTGCTTCCTTCTCCTCTTCAGCTTTCTTGTCAGCCTCTTCCTTCTCCTTTGCTTCCTTCTCTTCCTCAGCCTTCTTGTCAGCCTCTTCATCTATATCTTGTTTATCAGTGGCTTTGTCTGAATCTTCTTTATTAACCTCTTTACCCTCGATATCTTCATTTTTATCTTTTTCTTCTCCAGATTCAGACTTACCATCTTTTTCACCTGTTTCATTTTGTTCTCCATCACCATCTTTATCCTCTAAAGGGTTAGAACTTTCATTATTCTCATCTTGTTTACCACTTTCTTCAAGTTCTTTTTCATTTGATTTTGCATCATCACTTTGCACCTCTTTTTCACCTTCATTTTCACTATTGTCTACCTTTTCAATCTGCTCATCATTCGTATTGTTATCATTATTCTCAGATTCCATCCTTGGATATATAATTTGTTCAGATATATAAGTCCAAACCCAGCGTTTTTCTGAGAGTATGTGATTTGGTAAAAATTTCCAGTGAACAAACGCTTGATAAAAATAAGGTTAGGTTCATTATTTATTAATTTTATATATCTGAATAAAGAATATTTCACCTGATCTCTCGATTATGTGAATTGATATATGATTTCTTCTTGTTTTTTAGTGAGTAAAATTCGGTAAAATTCGGTAAATGGAAGAGGAAGAAATTCCGATCGAGTTCTTATGTCCAATTTTTCTCACACTCATGCAGGATCCCGTAGTGGCGTCTGATGGGTTATCCTATGAAAGAGAGGCGATTGAGCAGTGGTTTTCTCTTGGGCATACAACCTCACCCTCCACTGGAGAGGAGTTGGAATCCAAAAATCTAGTGCCAAACTTCACTTTAAGAAGCCTTTTGCAATCTTTCGAAGAAGCAACCCAAGTACAGGAAGAAGAATCTAAATCCCCATCTTCAACAACTCCCAATTCAAAAAGTGGTAACAATATACAACTTGATGATAATGAGTCTGTTGAGAGTGTTCTCAGTTCCGAGGTTGGGGAGAGGTTGAGGGGATTGCCTTCATTGGAAGTTTCTGATTTTGTGCTTGAAAACCAAAGATGGGCTCCTGGGTTAGGATGGAGTCCAAATAACTTGTTTGTGAATGCAGAAAGGCCTCCATTCCAAGTGAGAGGTGGTGATCATCTCAAGATCTGGCCTTCTGGTCACCCCTTGAATCCAATGATGATTAACAACAGCAATTCCTCCTCTTCTCTTTCTGAAGCACATCTCCCCAACTTGGTTTGGCAATGGATAGACAGGGACTGGACCCTCCAACGGGAGGTTAATCAGCAAATATCTGAAGACCCTGATTGCTGGTTTTATGCCCATGCATGGCCATCCTCCCATTTGAACCCTCTTTCCACCAAATTTGCAACATCCAAGAAAGTGTCATCTCTTGTCAGAAGAAGAGTTTGGAGGAGGAGGAGGAGACAGCTGCCGTTATCTCTTCTCACAGCTCGGTTGCTGAAAAGAGTTGGGGTTGGGACTCAGAGGATACTGTCTACATTAGTGTTAGTAGAGGAGGAGATGAGGGAAGAAGAGGAGAAGTCTAATAAAAATGAGGAAACGCCAATATCATCATCAATGGATTATGAAAGAGTTCTCAACCACATCTCCCCATCTCTTCTGATTCCCTCAAACCAGAATAAGATCAATAAAAAGAGGAAAGGGAAGGGGGAAAAGGTTGTGATGGGGTCATTAGCTGGAATTGGGAATGTTGTAGCTTTCACAGCAGGTACTCTTGTTGAGGCTGTGAACCAGATTTCTCAAGTTCCATCCAAGATCATTCAAAATACAACAACTTCATCATCATCTTCTTCCAATCTATCATCATCACAAAACTCACCACAGAGTAATGAAAGTCCCCTTATTTCTGGAAATCAAACGATTACATCATTTTCATCATTTAATTCTTCCCCTATTGACCCTCTCCCTTCCCAACCGATTTCTTGTGTGCTGGAGAAGCTTTCTCGATTGCATTTGGATGAAGGATCTGGCTTGAGGGTTTGGAGGGAAAAGAATTCAAAAGGGAGGAGGGAGAAATGGTTCAGAATACTAAATATAAAGAGAGATACTATGATAATTAGAAGAGAGGGGGTGGTGATGGACAGTGGGAAGGTGGATGATAATAAGGACAACAACAAAGAAGAGGAAGAAGAGGATGGGAGTGAGAGTGAAGATGAATCCAGTCTTCCTGTTGTTGGTTTCGTGAAGACTCTTACCCCCATTTTCAAAGTAAAATCTCTTGAGGGGGAGTGGAGAGGGGAATTGAGAGGGATTGTGAGGGGGGAGGATGGCAGAGGATGGTGTGGGGTTTCATTAAGAATGGTTGGGAAATTGAATTTACCAGCGGAGGAGTATGATGAGAAGAATGAAGATCATTTATTAGTTGAAGAATATGAAGTTAATCTCATCTTGCCTACTAATAATATAAAAGGAGAGGAGGAGAGTAGTACACCAAAGAGAAAAAATTCATTCCCCCAGATCCTTAACCCCCGATTTCTGGTTGAGGAGGGTCAGAAAGGGTTTCAACAGATTGTGAACACTTTATTGCTACCACGATCAACCACCAACCCTCAAACCAAACAACAACCATCATCATCAAGAACAAATCAAAATTCACAACAACAACAACAAAACGAAGAACAAGAAAATCATGAAACAATATTAAAAGAGAATTCTCCTTGGATTTCAGGAAATGAAGAAGAAGATGAAGAAGAAGATGATGAGGAGGGATGGTGGATTCGAGAGGGAGATAGTGATTCAGTCATGCATTGCTCCTTTTCTTTAAACCCAGCCCCACCCTTCAACCCACCATTAACTCTGTCTTCATTCCTCCAATCAAATAATCACAACCCCATTTCATCCTTTGATTCCTCCTCCTCTTCTTCCTTGTTTCAGTTTGATTCCAGGTTTCTTCGGGTGGATTTGTCGACACCTTCCACCACCTTGGTTTCTACTTTTGGGATGTTGGATGGTGTGGTTTCAATTGGTCTGGCATCCCTACTCACCACCTCCTTCTCCCCAACAGCAGCCTTATCTCTGTTTTCAACCTTGTGGAGAGATCAATTGAACCAGATTACCTTGGAGAGGCTCAGAACAGATGAGAAGGAAGAAGAGGAAGAAGAGAGGAAGAGTGATGGAGATATGACTCAAGAAGATGAGAGTGATTTGTATTTGGAAATTGAAGACGATGATTAGATAAGGATTGTCACCTAAATTCATTGTAATATTGAATATCTTTGGATTGATAGACTAATGTACTCATTTCATAAAATTGAATTAAAAAATTGTTAATTGTTGTCTTCTTTTTTATTTTTACTATCTCTCCTCTCTTGATTAAAAAATTGAAGAAGAAAAAATCAACAATTACATTTATTATTAGAGGATGTGTTCTTTTTCTCTTCCTTGGTCTCTTGACTATTTGTACTACATGGTGGTGGTTCGTCTCCAGTTGATTCACATTGGATATCTTTTCCACTTCCACAATCGAGATCAAACCCCTCATCCAAGATGGATTGAACAACAGTAGCAAGACGAATGGAAGTGATTTGGATCTCAAAAGCTAAGGGATGGTCTGTCGAATTCAATTCTTCATCTTCATCTTCTTTTTCATGTGATTCAACTTCCATAATAATGGTGGATGAGATTGGTTGTAAATGAGGAGCAACCAAGAGAGAATGGATCTCCTTAACCATCCCCAAACATGAGCAATTGAGAGTTGGGAGAGAAAGCATGGCATCAAAGGATGAAATGAGGAGGAGGCTTACTAAATGAACAGGAGCAATCCTTTTCCTCAGGTGGTGGAGGGAAACTGGGCAGGAGGAGGAAGTGTGATTTCCATCCTCATCACAATCCTCACAATCCCCTCCCTCTTCGTGGAGAAAATGAGACTTCCAAGGAGGAGGTGGAAGAACTGAATTTTGATTTTCTTCCTCTCCCCCTTCCTGTCTGTTGGAAATAGCTCTCCCAGACACAATCTTAAAAAGAGGAGTGGATTGGAGCTAATCAACAATTAAAAAAAAGAGAGAAAGAGAGTGAGAGAGGAAATGTGAGAATGAGGAGGAGGAATTTGGGATTGGAACCTGATCCAATAGTTTGTGACATAAGTTAGCTCTTGAAACTGACCATTCTATGAGAGGAGATGGTGGTGGCGAGTTTCCCCCCTCCTGCTCATTCCCACTTCTTCCATGTTGATGTTGATGGTGGTGATTTCCAAAATCACTTTCTTCCTCATCTTCTCCTTCTTCTTCATCTTCTTCTTGGTCATTTTCTAGGTTCTTTGTTGGTGTGTTAGTAGCGCTTGAAATGAGACCAGAGTGGTACATGGCAATGAGAAGAGAGAAGGAAGGGTGGTTCAGAATGATGGTTGATATCTAATAAAGAGAGACAAAGGTAAACATGATGAAGAGAGAAATCATGACAAGAATTTAAGCAAAAAGAGAAAAAACCTCTCCAATCACCAAATCCATCCATCGAGGTGTATCATCCTCTTTTAATTCTCCACCATAATTATTATTCTCATTTTCTGATTCTTCTTTTTCACTTGAACTTATCTAGAGAAAAAAGAGAAAAAAAACAAGATTGACAGAGAAAAGAGAGAGAATTGAAAGAGAAAAGAGAAAGAGAGAGAAGGGATTTTTGATCACACATATATCTTCTCTTCTCTTTCTTTCTTTTTCTTTAATCTTTACCAAGGAGCAGAGGGAAGCGCTTAGAAGTTTCATAAGATCAGCTAATTGAGACCAATATGAGGCCAGAGATGGTGGGAAGAGGAAGATGAGAGGTTGTGTGGAAGGGGATGAAAGGAGCATATACCCCCTAGTTTGATCTATTTTTAAGTTAATTCAAATATCATGTGATTTCAATGAGAAATTGATGTAAAAATAATAGTGTTAAAAAACTTGTTTCGCTGTCTAAAGTTGACATGGATTTGAATAAAAGAGGTAAGGGGACCCAATGAGGAGGATCTACCAAATACCAAAAATAATCAACCAAAATCATCAATCAACTTAGTCAATCTCAATTAAAAAGATGAAAAATTAATCATGATATTTTGGAGATATATGTGTGGAGATAATGATGATAGATTGTGATAGATTGTCATATATGATATAATTGTGTTTGAGAACATTTGAATGTGGCGACATCCATGATAAGGACTGAATCTGAGATAGGATCATAGCCCGCTATTGGACTGAAATGACCATCTCCAGTCTAAACTCCAAAATAATAATATCCAAATCAGATATCAATATTAAAAGAAGAAAAGAATCAACTTGTGAGAAGGTTTTTCTTGAATATGAGCAGATCATAAAAGTGGTGGCTGTTGAAGAAGAAGAAGGATGATTATCTTGATCTTGATGTTGATCTAAATAAGGGTTGATAGAAGTTACTCTCCTCACCACCTCTCTGAACACCTTCAACTCCTCCTCCTCCTCCTCTTCCTCTTCTTCATGATCATCATTATGTTGATTGGGGGGTGAGGTGGTAGATGAGATGGGAGATATGGTAGATGGTGAGATTGTAGATGATGAGATGGTTGAAGATGAGATGGTAGATGGTGAGATGGGTTGGAAGGAGGAAGAAGGGATGATATGGTGAACTGTGACTTTAGCACCATTACACCTCCCCACACAAGCCAACTGGTCTAATGATATTCCTACTCACCATAAATCAATATATGTGTATGAGATTGATCAAACCTCTCTCTTTGACCACCTCCAATGGTTGACAGCAGTCTAACATCTCCTCTGAATAAAATCTCCAAGGACCCTTCCAAACCCGTCCTGGGTCGATCTGAAGAGCATTTAACACCTATCACATCATCACATAATCATCAGATTACATGAAAATCAAGTTTTTAAAAACGATGGTGAGGGTGGATATCCCACAGAAGGCTGGATCGTTTTGAGATCGAAATTGAGAACTTAACCCAAAATAGCTTTCTAAAAATCCGCTCGAAAGAGCCCTTTCAAACAATTTCCTACCCTCTAAACTATTAAAATCGGTACAAGGAGGAGTCGGTAGCTCTCTCCTGAATATTGAATATTTGTTCTTGTACTTCATCATTGAGTTCTAACAGAATTAGATGTGGACTAAAACATGATTGAAAATTAATCCAAAATTTCAAAATCTTGTTTCACTCATTTATTAAACGAAATCAGGGTAAATATATACCCAAAACAGTCCATAATAGATCTTTTCAATAGAATTAAATGTAAAAGAATAAAAATTACATTAACTTTGTAGCATACAACTCGATTAACTTTTTCAATAAAATATTTTTTTCAACTTTTACTGCGCAGTAAAAAACGATTAAAAAAGACACCAAAATATTTGGAATTAATTATTTTAGGATTTAATCAGATAATAATGATAACATTAGAGGAGTTGTTAGTATTGACTGTATCTGTAACAATTAGGGTAATGTTAATTCCAGCTTACAAAAGTACAGACTTTGAAGTTCACAGGTTTTTTTATGTTTGGCACTTCAGACAAGTGTAACTTATATATCTGAAGTGATCATTGGTATATAGAAATTGGATGGCAATAACACATTCAAAACCTATGTCTGAATGGTACTATGAGGTTTATTTTAGTTAATATTCATCATTAAAAATCACGTTGAATAGGACACATCAAAATGGACTTTGGACTATCCGCCTTTATTTGCGCACTTTGAGTTCATCTTATCTTATTTGGCAAAATGGATGGATCCACTTATGGTGCAGATATCTGAGGAACCATATGAGAGTACAGAAACCTTATATTTTATGCGTTTTACAGGTTAAAATCGTGTTTAAACCTATCAAATTTTTTCATTTTTTTACATCTCAACTCACTCTTCCTTTCATCTTCATTTTTATCATTGGTTATTGGGTGGTAGTAATTGCATCAGAGTGTGTGTTGTGGTTATCTGTATTAAAATTCACCTCTTGGTTGTCTGTTCATTATCCAGATGGAGTGTGGGTTGGTTGGATGAAAAGTAAATGGAAAAGAGCAATCTTCCTCTCCCTCTTCACCCTCAACCCCCCTCTCCTGATGGTTGATCACATTCATTTCCAATATAATGGTTTTTCATGATTTCTATCTTCTCATATTATTAGTCCTTTCTAGGAATGCTTCTTGGCCTCCTCCTCCTCTCCCTCCTTTCTCTCCTATCTCTCATTCACAACCCCCATTCATCCCTCCACATCTTCTCCTCTCCATTCCTCTTCGCAGCCCTCATCTGCCTAAAACACCTCTTCCTCTACCTAGCCCCAACATTCGGTCTTTTGTTGCTCTTCTCCCTTCTTCTCCCCTCCTTGCTCTCTGGTGGAGGGATGAAAAGGAGTTTGGTGGAGAGGATTTTGAAAGCAGTTAGAAGTGGTCTTCTAGTGATCACTCTTACCTTCCTCCCCTTCCTACACCACCTCCCCCAACTCTTCTCTAGACTCTTTCCATTTGAAAGAGGGCTTGTGCACTCCTACTGGGCCCCCAATATTTGGGCCTTGGCTTGTTTTGTTGATAGAGTGTTGATAAAATTGGTTGGAGTTGTTGATGATCCTCAATCCAATTCTGCCTCTTCCACTTCTGGGTTAGTTGGATTCTCCTCCTTCTCCATCCTCCCCACACCATCCACTACCTTTATTTCATTGTTGGTGCTGGTGTTTGTGGGTGTGATCCCCTTTCTGTGGCTGTTGAAGGCATGGAATAAGTTGAAGAGGTTGAAAGGAAAGGATGAAAGAAAGAACGCCATCCACCACCTCCTCCCCCCTCTATATATGGATATACTCCTCTTCTCCTCCCTCTCCTCTTTTATGGTTGGATACCATGTGCATGAGAAGGCTATTTTGATCCCCCTCTTCCTCAGCCTCCCCTCCCTGTGGGTCAGCTCCTCCTCCCTTCTCACCTCTTTCCAACTCACTCTCGTCTCCACATTCTCCCTCTTCCCCCTCCTCCCACACTTCCAAGAAACAGCCCCCAAACTCCTCATAGCCCTTTCTGGATTTTGTTTGTTCAGGGGTGTGCAACAGAATGTCACTGTCAAGGGGGAGGGAGAAAAGAAGGAGGGGTGGATTGATTGGATGTTGGTCTTCGTCTTCACTTGTCACTTCACCTTCTTTGATATCATCTGCCCCCTTGCTGGATGGTTGCAAGAAGCCTTCCTCCCCCTCATGATAAACTCTGTAGTATGTTCATTGTATTTATTGTATATTTGGATCAAAATTTTAGGGAGAATAAGGTATAGTTTAAAATAGAAGCTGGCAGTTCAAAAATAATTTTTAGAGAAAGAACAAATTTTTGAAATCGTTTCAAAACAATTGAATTTTTCGAATTTTAATTTATTGTTATATGGGATCAGGAGCTAGTGCTGGATTATCAGAGAATCAAAAAAATGAGGTTGTGAAAACTCTCAAGGTTTGTCTAAAATGAACCGTTCAGATTTTTATCTTTTCATCTGATCATTTCAACCTTTAACAAATCAATTTTTGGGGGAATAGAATCAATTTGACGGTGATATTAAAGGAAGCTCTGATCTTACAAACGATGAACAGTACCAATTATTCAGGGCTTTATCAGAGTTTATACTTGTTATTAGGAGATTTGATCGTTTTTCTTGAACATCGAAACTTGAATTTGAAACCTTCTCACAAACTTTTCATTTTTTACCTATATAGCGACTTCAACCAATCCATAAAATCTGTCAATTATAAGGAAATAGAAGATTCCACCTCCAAGGATGATCTTTCTTACCTCGAAGATAGACATGAACACCTAAAAGTGTCAACTTCGCTGCCTGAACTTAAAACCCCCCGTTTGTCTCCTTCCCATTCTAGTGGATTCCTATCGATTGAAGGAGGAACTGAACAAACGCCCGAGTCTTTTTTTCCAAAATCTGAATTTGATCGAAGGGCTGGAGATACCGGTAAAACCGGGTAAAACCAAGGGTAAAACCAAAATTTCTCCTGGATCCATCACATCAATTT
>Ga0209992_10002353_pt1 | contig 17524 bp, 12 predicted proteins | sample 2SBtaG_2_FD_182564 | JGI IMG/M metagenome (GOLD analysis project Ga0209992, IMG submission 182564) | Deep subsurface microbial communities from Kolumbo volcano to uncover new lineages of life (NeLLi) - 2SBTROV12_ACTIVE470 metaG (SPAdes)... | ecosystem: Environmental > Aquatic > Marine >... | reverse complement strand
TCAACGCGCTTGGCCAGCACGTTCGTGATGGCGGCCGTCAGTGTCGTCTTGCCGTGGTCAACGTGACCGATCGTACCGACGTTCACGTGAGGCTTGTTACGCTGGAAAGTTTCCTTTGCCATGTTTGGTTACCTGTATGGTAGTGCGTTTAAGTCTTTAATATTATTAAGCTTCCACAGCGCCTGATGCAGCAGAGATAATATCTTCTGCTACGCTCTTAGGCACTTCGGAATAATGATCAAACTGCATGGAGAAAAGCGCACGTCCCTGTGTGATCGAGCGCATGTCGGTTGAGTAACCGAACATGTTCGACAGTGGAACGAAAGCTTTGATAACCTGAGCATCCTGTCGCTGCGACATATTGTCGATGCGACCGCGGCGGCTGTTCAGGTCTCCAATGACATCACCCATGTATTCTTCTGGAGTCACGACTTCAACAGACATGATTGGCTCCATCAGAGCTGGGCTAGCTTTGCGTGAGGCCTCACGGAATCCCATGCGGCCTGCAATTTCAAATGAGAGTTGGTCGGAGTCGACATTATGGAACTTGCCGTCGTAGAGACGAGCCTTGATTCCTTCAATCGGATATCCGGCAAGCGGTCCCTGCGCCATCGAGTCCTTGATCCCCTTCTCTACCGAAGGAATGAACTCACGCGGGATCGAACCACCCTTGATGCCGTCAATGAACTCCAGGCCAACGACGCCTTCTTCGGCGGGTCCGATTTCCATCCAGACTTCAGCGAACTGCCCACGACCACCCGACTGTTTCTTGTGGGTGTAGCGCAGGTCGACTGTTTTGCTGATGGCTTCGCGATACGAAACCTGAGGTTTACCAACGTTGGCTTCGACCTTGAACTCGCGGAAGAGACGATCAACGATAATCTCGAGGTGCAATTCGCCCATTCCAGCGATAATCGTCTGACCTGTCTCGTGGTCGACGCGCACTTTGAATGTCGGATCTTCTTCAGCCAGCTTCTGGAGACCGTTTCCGAGTTTGTCGCTGTCAGCCTTGGTTTTGGGCTCGATAGCAATTCGGATAACTGGCTCCGGGAATTCCATTTTCTCAAGAATGACCGGATGGTCAGTGTCACAAAACGTATCACCGGTGTGAACCTGTTTGACACCCACACCAGCTGCAATGTCTCCTGCCCTTACTTCTTCAACGTCTTCGCGTGAATCAGCGTGCATGAACAGAATTCGGCCGATGCGTTCCTTTTTGCCACTCGTCGCATTCAGAATCTGCGTTCCTTTTTTAAGCGTACCCGAGTAAACACGGAAAAATGTCAGCTTGCCGACATAAGGGTCGGTCATGACTTTAAAAGCTATGGCGCTGAATGGTCCGTCAGGATCTGCCGGGCGACTCAATGATTCATCAGTGCGAGGATGAATTCCTTCAATAGCTGGCACATCAAGTGGGCTGGGCAGATAATCGATAACACCGTCGAGAAGACGCTGAACACCTTTGTTCTTGAACGCCGTACCACAGAATACTGGAGTAATATCCAGACTCAGTGTGGCTTGCCGAACAACTGCCTTCAACTCATCTTCCGTGATCTCATCTCCTTCGAGGTACTTCATCAGAAGCTCGTCATTGTGCTCAGCAACCTGCTCCAGCAGATTGATTCTCCAATGACGAGTCGTCATCTCCAGATCGTGAGGGATGTCGATTTCGTCCCAGGTCTGCCCCTGAGTTTCGTCGTGCCAGATGATCGCCTTGTTGGTGATCAGATCCACAACACCCTTGAACATCTCCCCTTCGCCGATCGGAATCTGAACTGGGACAGCGTTTGCTTTGAGACGTTCTTTCATCGCATTGACTGCGCCTTCGAAGTCAGCGCCGGTTCTGTCCATCTTATTGACGAACGCAATGCGAGGAACCGAATATTTGTTTGCCTGACGCCAGACAGTCTCTGACTGAGGCTCAACACCACCTACAGCACAGAAAAGAGCGACGGCGCCGTCAAGAACACGGAGTGACCGCTCTACTTCTACTGTAAAGTCAACGTGACCGGGTGTATCAATGATATTGATACGATGCTCGCTCCATTCACAGGTAGTCGCAGCACTGGTAATCGTGATACCGCGCTCTTTTTCCTGCTCCATCCAGTCCATGGTAGCACCACCTTCGTGAACTTCACCCATGCGGTGAAGCTTACCGGTGTAATACAGGACACGCTCAGTCGTCGTCGTCTTCCCGGCATCAATGTGCGCCATGATGCCGATGTTGCGCGTGCGTTCAAGTGAGAAGGTTGTGGACATTGCTGAAAAAATTCAGTTTGTGGGTTTCCCCTGTGTTCAGTTGGGTGAGCTTGTGTTCAATTGGGTGAACTAGAAGCGGAAGTGGGCGAATGCCTTATTCGCTTCAGCCATGCGGTGCGTATCGTCTTTTTTCTTGATCGCTCCGCCCTCGCCTTTTGCCGCGCTGATGAGTTCGCTGGCAAGACGATTGGCCATACTCTTGTCGTTACGAGCGCGGGCATACTGGATCAACCAGCGAAATGCCAGAGCCGTACGACGGTCAGGGCGGACTTCAATGGGCACCTGGTAGGTAGCACCACCAACACGGCGACTGCGAACCTCTACCAGAGGAGCCACATTGTTGACTGCCTGACGGAAAATTTCTACACCTTCTTCCTCGGTGCGGTCGGAAATAACGCTGAATGCCTGATATACGAGGCTACGGGCTACGTTTTTCTTGCCGCTTTTCATGACGGCGTTGACAAACTTCGATACCAGTACATCTTTGTATACCGGATCGGCCAGTGTTTGGCGTTTTTCTGCTGTTTTTCTACGCATGTTTTTCTACGCGCTGTCCTGCCTGAGGCAGGGTCTTGTCTGAAACAAGACGGACAGATGTCGTTCGTATGAACTCGGTCTGCCCGAGATTATGTGTTAGCCTGTGTTGATCAAGTCAGCAACTGATGATTCAATCAATCAGGCGGTCGGCCTACTTACGGGGGCGTTTAGCTCCGTACTTAGAACGGCTCTGGCGACGATCCTCTACTCCGGAAGTATCAAGAGCGCCACGAACGATGTGGTACTTCACGCCTGGAAGGTCTTTTACACGACCGCCGCGCACCAGCACGATGGAGTGTTCCTGAAGATTGTGGCCTTCACCCGGGATGTACGCAATCACTTCAACACCATTGGTCAATCTGACCTTGGCGACTTTACGAAGTGCTGAGTTCGGTTTTTTCGGTGTTGTTGTATACACACGGGTGCATACACCGCGGCGCTGCGGACAGGAGGCAAGCGCACGAGACTTCGTCTGCTTGACCTGAGGCTTACGCCCTTTTCGAACCAATTGCTGGATCGTTGGCACGTTTATTACCGTGTTAATTCAATCATTGACAGTGACAACAGGCGCAGGAGAAATATTCCCCATTCCCGTTTAGTATCAGCCTCACAATATACGGACTTCTTCAAAGCCCGCTATAGGCGTATTGTGAAGAAAGGTTGAGATGGGGTTCGATTTTCAGAAAAACTGCCCTGAAACATCAGAAAAACCGATACAATAATTACCAGTGTTCTATACCACTATAACACATGGAAATTCACAATTGGCATGAATATGCCGTTCGAAACGCATGATTCAATGGGTGGTTTTCCGGCTGAAGCAGCTCCAGGATTTCTATACAGATTCCGTCGGCTGGGAAGAATCTCCCTCTACCGCAGCTCCTGATTTTGCTGGCGCCTTCTCTTCGGATGTACCGTTGGAGGAATCATCGGAATCGCCGCCGGCTTCCGCGAGCTGTGAGCTTTCTGCCCCCGAGGCTTCAGTTGAAGCTTGAGCTGATTCCGAGGCTTCAGTCAAAGTCTCGGCTCCATCGACGGAGGCCTCCTTGGCGTCCTCTTTTTCTGCCGATCCATTCTCAGTAAGGTGGAAATCAATGTAGGCGCCGTGTGGGCGCTCACCCAACAGTGCTACGAGCTCCTTGGGACCCAGCACTTCTTTTTCCAGAAGAGCCTGTGCCATGGCCTCCAGTAGGTCTGCGTGGTCTTCGAGCAACTTCCTGGCTTCCTTTCTTACCTCATCGATGATGTTTTTGACCTCTTCATCAATGATCCTGGCCGTTTCGTCCGAATACGGCTTGTCAAATACCGGACCGTCCTTGCCCTTACCGGAGAGGTTAAACGATACGTATCCGATTTTTTCGCTCATTCCGTAATCAACGACCATAGCGTAGGCCATCGCCGTGATGCGTTCGAGATCGTTCTGGGCCCCCGTCGAAATGCGTCCGAAGATTATTTCTTCAGCTACTCTGCCCCCCATAGCCATGATCATGCGATCGATCAGGGCTTCACGGGTATACAGATATCGCTCTTCAGGTAGATATTGGGCATATCCCAGTGCAGCAAGTCCACGTGGAATGATGGATACCTTAACGACGGGGTCTGTGTATTCAAGGAACCAGCCCGTGATTGCATGGCCTGCCTCGTGGTAGGCTACAATCTTCTTCTCTTCTGGAGATATGAGTTTGTTCTTCTTTTCAAGCCCGGCAATTACCCGATCGATGGATTTTTCAAAATCCTCCATGTCGATCGCGTCTTTGTCTTCTCTGGCTGCAAGAAGTGCCGCTTCATTGCACACATTGGCAATTTCAGCTCCGGCAAATCCCGGAGTCTGGCTCGCCAGAATTTCTGAGTTGACCTTGTCTCCGAGAATCAGGTCACGTGTGTGTACGCGGAAAATCTCCGCCCTTTCAATGCGGTCGGGCTTGTCGATCAGAATCTGCCGGTCAAAACGACCAGGTCGCAGGAGGGCTGAATCGAGAACATCCGGGCGGTTGGTTGCGGCCATGATGATGACTCCGCTGTCCGTATTGAACCCGTCCATCTCAACGAGAAGCTGGTTGAGCGTGTTTTCGCGCTCATCGTTTGCACCCATCATCATGCCTTTACCGCGCGAGCGACCGATGGCATCGATTTCGTCAATAAAGATGATACAGGGAGCTTTTTCCTTTGCTTGTTTGAACAGGTCACGCACGCGAGCCGCACCAACACCAACAAACATCTCAACGAAGTCTGAACCGGACAACGAGAAGAATGGTGTACCGGCTTCACCGGCCACCGCCTTGGCCAACAGGGTTTTTCCTGTTCCCGGAGGCCCGACGAGTAAAACTCCTTTGGGCAGCTTGCCGCCAAGGCGCGTAAATCGTTTGGGGTTTTTGAGGAAGTCAACGACTTCAACGACCTCTTCTTTTGCTTCAGCCAGACCGGCGACATCCTTGAAGGTCAGCTTCTGGTCCCCCATAGCGTCAAAAAGAACGGCTTTGTTCTTGCCGATATTCAAAACTTGAGATCCCGGATTCATTCTCCGGATCAGGAACACCCACAAGGCTATGATTATGGCGAGCGGGAAAATCCACGTCAGAAGGCCACCCATCCAGTTGTCATCCTGACGAGCATCGAAAGAGACCTCTCCTTCACCCGCCGAAGCCTGAGCCTTGTTGTAGTCAATCAGGAACTGGACCAATTCGTGATCTGCCGGTTTGGTGGAAGTGAATTTCCTCCCTCCATCCGGGTTCGGTCCGGTAAGAATGTTGGGCTCGACCTCTTTGACCTCGACTCTGCCTTCCTGAACCGCCTGAACCGTGTACAGTCCTTCAACGAGAAGATCATTTACCAGAACGACCTCTTCCACATATCCTTGTTCGATATGTTCGAGGAAACTGGAATACTCAACGGTCTGCGGCTCGACATTTCCCACGCGCAGGAAGATGTGCACAACGAGCACCATGAAGGCACCCAGGTAAATCCACAGCATAAAGCGAGACTTGCGTTCCGGAAGCTTCGGGCCCTTGCCCGGTTCGCGGTTGCGATCCAGCTTGAATTTTTCTTTTTCGTTCTCGGCCATTAGAAGGTAGTCTCCCAGAGCGTGCGACCATTTGATTCGCACTGCTGTCTTCTGAGTTGGTTGAGTGATCTTATAGAAAGATCACCGGAATGAAATCCTGGATTTCGGTGTTGGAAGTGAGGATCGACCGTACCCTGAGGGTTCATTTTGGTTCCTTTCTGCACTCCCGCGACTGCTGTCAGGTCACCTTCTACGGACGGTAGTGGGCAAGAGGTGCAGATAGTTACGCCTTTCTGGTAAATACGCATCAAATCTTACCTGAGCGTCATCTCCTTCCGCTCGGGTGGAGAACATTCCCCATCCTATCAGAAATTCCAGCTGGTCGCCCACAGATTGCGTGATTACATATAAAGGTATACCTGTTGAATCGATCCGTGCGGACAACTCTCGCAATCCGAGCTGTGCAGACTGCAGGTCGAAATGTGTTGCCAGAATCACCGAGTAGCCTTCAGCGTCCAGATCCGGACGGCCTGTCGGTAGCAGCGGTTTCAGATTTGAGGACGAGCGGGCCTCTTCCCCCTCCTCTTCCCTGGAATCGTCTTCCTCACCGCCCTCTGCGATCGCTCCCGGGGCTCCGGCCCGGGGTACGTCTCGCGTAATGCCCTGACGCGCCAATGAATCTGCTCTGGCCGCGAGGGAATCTTGAGTGGCTGCGGACCTGGCCACCATAGCCAAAACGACGCTGTCCGGGAGGGCCGAAGTGACCGCCAGCGTGTCGGTAGCGAGAGAATCTGTGGCCGTAGTATCTGGTGGAGGTGTGCGGTACTCAACGAGCGCATCGAGAATTGCCTGTGCCTGAAGAGCAACTTTCTCACCTCGGCTCAGAGAGACGATCTTGGAGTAAATGTCCTCAATGAAAAGGTCAGCCGGCTCGGGCTCAGAGGTCACTGCCTCAACGGGAGGCGTCATCGACGCTATGATTGAGTCTTTAAGAACTCCCGAGTCCAAGGCTGAGGTTGTATCGGCCACTGCTCCCGGCTCGGATACAGGACCGCCGGTTGAGTCAGACGCAGCTGCAGCCAGATCTTCTGTCTCGAGTATGGTAGAGACCTGGCTCGAGTCCGCGGCCGCTTCGCTTTCGTTTTCTTGCTCACCTCCCTGCTCTGAGGATCCGTCGACACCGGCAGGCACGAGAACAGAATCAGGAGGCGCAATCCCTGAGTCTGAAGGCAGATTTACCAATTCCGATGACAGAAGCGTAGAATCCGCCGGCACAGCGGCCATCGAATCGGGTGACACGCTCAAACCCTCCTCGATAGAACCGGTTGAGTCCGGTAGCGCGAAAAGCGAATCTGCCTCAACAGCACTCGTATCAGGCAGCGGCTGAAATTTGTTCGGCCACAGTCCGGACAGTCTGTGTCGCTCAATAGTCAACGGCAGCGCAGCAAATATTGCCGCTGAGTCCGCACCGGCCATTCTGAGGTGAATATCTCCCGCCGCCAGCAAGGCCCTCGGGCTCTCGTCAAATCCAGTCCAATCCACTGCCACACCCAACAAGTCATTCATCCTGGCCACCGAATCTGCTTCCGTGTCAAGAATAATGTTCTCGAATGCCTCGATCGCCAACAATAAGGAGTCAGTCAAGACGATGTCGTCATCCTCAATTCCGAGACGTTCCCGAACACCGTTGGAAAAATCAGAATCTGGAAAACGATCCAGAATGTCGCGATACAAGCGATTTGCAGCCAGAGAATCTCCCAATGCGCGATGGACCTCCGCGAGCGCGTAGAACGCCCTCTGAGCGACTGCTTCCGAAGGATCCTCGTCAATCACCTGTCGGTACCAGACGGCCGCAGAATCAGGTGATGCCATCCCCAAAAAGAGGATATTTCCCAGTTCGTATCTCGAGTTCGCCCTCGAGGAGCGCATTTCAAGTTGAGCCAGGGAATCCCTCGGAACGGCTGAATCATTGATATCCGGAAGCTCGTTCTGCGTTAGTTGTTGCAATACCTCCTGGGCTTCTTCAATGGCAGCTTCATCCGTTTCGGCATCCGAAGCGTTCAGCGCCGCACTTCTTCGCCAGTTTGGCACCAACGGACGCGTACCCCAGATATTCTGGAAGGCCAACCTTCCCTCCTGAGCCCGGATAGGATCCTCGTTGAAAAGGTATCCTCCTTGTTGGCCCGTTGGATCGCCCGGCGTCGGAATGATCTTGCCTTCTGGCAGCCCACGATTCAAAAAAGGATCATTCGACGTTGAGTTCGCATTGCGGAAAGCCTGTTCTCGCTGACGCTCTTCCAGGATTCGCCGCTGTTCGGCAAGCTCCTCGGCCCGCAATTGACGAAGCTCGATAATCTTCGCATCGTACTCCTCCTGTGGCATCATTCCCAACCAGAGCAAGGAATCATAGCGAGCGATGTCTCGGTATACCCGTGAGAAGGCCGAATAGCTGTCCTTCAGATCGCGAGCGTCCACGATGGCTTCAGGCGCGTAGCGCAAGTCTGTGCCCGGAGCGGATCCAACACGAGAACTGTTTCTCGCTGCAACGGCCGTGTTGAGGCTGGCGGAAGCGGTGTCGAAGTAGGCAGCGGCCATCACGTAGTCGTGATCGATATCCCGGTACATTTCACCCAGAGCATAGTGGATGCGTCCTTTCACTTTGCCGACGGTGAGAGAGGTGACCGGGTCGTACAGTAATTCGTAGTAGATGTCGTAGGACTCGTCATCGCGGCCGACACTCTGTAGAATCCTGGCTCTCAAATACCGCAATTCCGAGAGACTGGTAAAATTCTTGTCGTCTCGCTCCATTTTTCGGACTTCGACAAGCGCTCTCTCGGGGTCGAGATGCGTTCCTTCAACTCGAACGGCACTATAACGGGCCGCATATCCGAGTTCATAAGAGGGCCGATACCGTCGAACATCCTCATAGGCCTGGTGCGCCTCTTCGTAGCGCCCCAATTTTTCAGTAACCTGACCAAGCAGGAATTGTGCGCGACCTGCAATCTCCTTGTCTTTGACATCCGGGATCGCAGATCTCAGATAACCCGCCGCCGCCTCCCAGTTGTCCTGTTTAATGCTCATTTCTGCCAGCAAGAGTTCATACTGGCTCGCCCATCTGCGATTTACATTTTCCTGGTTCGAAGCCAAAGCCAGTTCCTCTTCGGCCAAGTCCAGGGCGCCACTTGTAATCAGCGCACGCGCCAGCCAAAACCGGCCCTCTTCTTCCAGCGAACTTTCAAGGTCGATTACTTCACGGAATTTCTGGGTGGCACCGACATAGTTTTCCTGATAGAAATACGATTTACCTATGAGCAACAAGGCGTCATCGATCCACTTGGACTCGGGATGTTCTCTCAGTAGATCCGCACTCTTGAGGACGGTCTCTTCGAACTCCGCCGACGCAGAAGCGCCTGTCGTCTTGACGAATAGCGGTAAATAGCGCTCCCTGTCAACGTCCACATTCAACCGGTCCAGGTTATTTACACCAGTTTCAAACTGGCGTTCAGCGTTGTAGAACGTATTGTAATATGCGGTAAAATTATTGTACCGCTTTCCGATAAAATCCGGCGATTTACACCCCAGCCCTGCTGTCACGAGGACGGCAAGGGTAATAATGAGTCCGAGACGATGTCGAACGGGCCAGATGCGATCCGGATATTGGCGCATATGATTCAATTCAGCGAAAGAGTCCGCGTTGGAAAAACGAAAAATTGGTAGCGGTTCGGCTGAGCGAAATACCCGTTTAATTGAAGTTCACTATCAGAGAACGCTTACATGTACCATATTCGTGCGCCCCTTCGTCGGTAACGGCATTCCGGCCGTCATGACCACGCTGTCTCCGGTACTTGCAAGGTCTCTGTCACGTAATACAGCGTGAACCTCTGCTATACCCTTGTCAGTGTCGAACTGAAAAGGAAGATAAAATCCTTTTGTTCCCCAGGAGAGAGCCAATTGCCCCACTATCCGCCGATCATCCGTAAATGCATAAAGAGGGACGTGCGGGCGGTGTCGTGAGATCGATCTGGCGGTGGCACCCGACGCCGTCAGGCAAACGATGGCGACGGCTCCGACCTTGTGGGCCAGAAAGAATGCTGTTCTGGAAACTGCCTCTGTCGTAGACGGATGTTCGGGATAAGGAAGGGGATCGATTTTTTGATCGAGGAGAGTTCTTTCGGCTTCCCGAATAATATCAGACATCACTTCCACCGTACGAACGGGATATTTGCCTATCGCGGTTTCACCGGAAAGCATTACTGCGTCGCTTCCGTCCAGAACCGCATTGGCTACATCACTGGCTTCGGCTCGGGTCGGTCGAGGATTTTCAATCATGCTCTCAAGCATCTGAGTCGCTGTGATCACAGGCTTCGCTGCTTCGAGACACTTCGATATGATCATCTTCTGCGTGCCCGGCACGCGGGAGAGGCGCATTTCAATTCCGAGATCCCCGCGCGCGACCATCACTCCATCTGCCATGGAGATTATATCATCAATACACTCTACAGCCTCCGGTTTCTCGACCTTGGCGATGATCATCGGTTTCGAGTCGAACGTTTCGATGCGCTCAAGAAGTTGCTCGACATCTGAAGCCCGTCTCACGAATGAGAGGGCAATTATGTCAACATCGTTTTCGAGACCAAATGCCAGATCAGCCAGATCTTTTTCGGTGAGGGCTGGAGTTGTTGTTTGGATATGGGGAAGGTTGACCCCTTTTCTCGATCCCAGCGGTCCGCCAACCCGTACCTTGGTGAGGACGTCTGCTCCATCGAATCCGGTCACTTCGAGCTCAAGGTTTCCGTCGTCGAGAAGGATTTCTCCGCCGACGGCAATGTCCCGCGCCAGCGTCGGATAATTCACGAATATCCTCTCGGAACTGCTTTCCGTTTCGGGATCGCTTGAAATAGTTAGCTGAGATCCAGTCTCGAGATGAACGCTTCCACCTTCCATGCTACCAACACGAAGTTTGGGACCCTGGAGATCAAGGAGAATGGCGATCTCCTTGTTTTCCAATTTCGCTGCCCGCCTGACCGTATCAACAAGGGATCTATGGTATTCGTGCGAACCGTGGGAAAAATTCAGTCTCGCCACGTCCATGCCGGCTCGAATCAGCTCCCTCAGAACTGCTTCCTCAGACGAGGCAGGCCCGAGGGTACAGACGATTTTGGTATGACGGGTCATGGGGTCATGCGAATTTGATGCAGATGCGTGCTTTGGACGCCCCTAAAATACCATTTTTACATGCAGGTTATGTAGCCTGAATTCCATTTGTCAATGAATGATGACCGTTCACCTCTGCAGCGCGACCATTGGGCACGATGACCGCTGTTTTTTTGCCATCGACTGTATCAATCACCACCGAAAAACCGTAGAGACTGGAGTCCTCGCGAAACCCGGCAGCTCGTGATGAGGAACTCGAAAGAGATGAGCTGGGCTCTTCAGCGAGGCTCCTGTTTAACACAGGGCCGAAGGAAACGCACATCGGAATTTCGCCTCATGTTTTAGTCACGTTTTCAGACTTGGGAGGGTCAGTACATGAAAGCGATAAAAAATATGGTTGCGGCCTCTGGCTTTGCAGCAATACTGTGCCTGGTCGCAGTTCCATCCAACGCTCAACTTTCAATGGCCGATGCGGAATTCGCATTCCATGACGGAGTTGAATCCACAGAATATGTTCTCAACTCCGTAGGCGATGCCGATGTAGTTGAATCCGTCGCCCAACTGAGGAGGCACGCTCCAGAGATGAGTGACTCTGATTGGAAATCCTACGGTACCCAACTCGAGAACGCTCTGTCTTCGGATCATCAAGGTCTTCAGAATTCAGCCCTGAGATTGGTCATCGCATACAGCGAGAACCTTGAGCTCAGTGCCGAAGCAATTGTCGACGTGATGCATCTGTATCGCGAGGGAGATACCGATCAGATCCGCCGCATGGCTGTGGTGGCCCTCGGAGAGCTGGATTCCAAGCTGGCGGTCGACTATCTCGAACGGTCCTATCAGTTTGAGAAGTCCGAGACAGTCAAGAAGACGATTCGAGCTGTTGTTTATGAATCGAAATCTGCGGTCTGATCCAAATTGGATGCAGATTGAAGAGGGCGGCTCCCACAGGGAGTCGCCCTCTTTTCATTTATCCCACATTGCAGCTGCCAGATTTTCGACTGGAAGAACATAATTTTGCCCGAAAACAGAAAACCCACGCGGTGCACTACTTCCGCGCGGGTTCTGGAGATGTCCTCCCTCACTGTAAAAGCTGTAGCCACACATCAATTCACTGAGTAGACATCAAGTCGTTATTATCGACCGATGATTTCATTACGGAAGAACCATCGAATCGTTACATCCAAACGGCCCAACCCTTCGATTATTGGCCGTTTTTACAGAAATATGCTGATCTTCACACAATTACCGTAAGTTTTCGGATATAAAGGTCGGAAAACGATATATTCGTGGACAAACCCTTGGAATAGACTCCTTTCCAGCGATTCGCCCCTTCTGATGTAATACACACGACGAAGCGCGATCAACCAATCAGAAATCACATGCTTCTTTCGAAAACATCTGAATACGGCGTTCGGGCCATGCTGCATCTGGCAGGAATTGGCAGCGAGAAATACACGGCCGTACGGAAGATCAGTGAGGAACTGGATATTTCATTCCACTTCCTGACCAAAATATTTCAACAACTGACTCGCTCGGGACTGGTGGAATCCTATCGTGGTCCGAACGGCGGAATCCGATTGGGTGACAAAGAGGAAAACATTACGGTTCGAGATATCATTGTGGCTCTCGAAGGAGACAAGATGTTTACTGAGTGTGTCCTCGGTCTGCCCGAGTGCGGTGAGGGACAGCCGTGTCCCCTGCATCACAGATGGACGGGCGTCCGAGAAGAGGTCGAAAAAATGCTGGGGTCGAAGACCCTCGAAGATATAGGAGAGGAATTGCGAAACGGAGATTTCCGTCTTCGAGCAGGATCGATTTGGGGGACAATCGAGAACGCATAGCAATCTCCGCACCGAAAGCGCTATTGGAGCAAACAAGAAAAGGGTCGCGATCCGATTGGATCGCGACCCTTCAATGTGTGGCTACAGATCAAAAATGCTCAACGCATTCTCGAAATCACTCAGCCTTCGCCCCGCAGAAATTCCACGATAGCGCGAGCTTCTGCCTCTTCGACACCCAGAGGTACCATCGGAATGGCATATTCTTCGAGCAATGCAATTGCGTCCGGATGCTCCGCCAACATCTGCGTTGGATTGAGAATCATGTTCATCACAAAAACGGGAGATCGACGGTCGAGAACGCCGCCAAGTGCGGGTCCGATAACTTTCGCTTCCAGCTGATGGCAAGCCGTGCACTTGGCACCGAATGCCGCTTCGCCTGTCGCGGCGAGAGCTGCATCGTAGGCTCCCAGTTCAAGTTCCGTGACCGGGCCGATCTGAGCTTCCGCGGAAAGCTCTGCCGCTGCCGGTTCTTCTGCAGCGGGTGCTGCAGCTTCAGGTGCCGCGTCGCCGCCGCCACATGCTGACAGGCCGATGGCCGCAGCTGTAAAAAGGAGAACAAAAATGTTGGCCTTCTGCATTCGCTTGTGCCTCAATGGGTTCTGTTGGTTGGTAGGAGACCGCGCGCGCCAGTCCGGGGTAGATTTACCGGATCAGAATGAGCCGCGGTATTTTTACAATCGGCGGTAAAGGTCGCTCAATCACACGTTGGAGGCAACCTTTGGAGGCAATTTGGGCTAGAATTAACGAAAGACCCATCCTGTCAGAGCGTATTCAGATAGTCCCACACCTGCAAATAGTCCGGATTTGAGGGGAATCTGCGGATCAGATTCCTCACTATCTCCCGCGCTTCATCGGCTCGGTCCGTATTGATAAGCAAGGAAGCATAATTGGCCAGCGCCAGTTCCATGTCCGGCGAAAGGGCCAGCGCCGATACGAAGTCTTCCTCAGCGCGTTCAGTATCCCCCATCAACAGAAGAAGAAAGCCACGGTTGTTCAGCGAGGTCTCAAATTTAGGATTGCCGGCGAGCAAACGATCAAACGTCGAGAGCGCTTCGTCGAGTCGCTGGGCCTGAGTAAGGGCCACACCGAGTTTGTCCTGAAAACGAAGATGATCCGGTCCCAATGAGACGGCGCGCTGATACCAGGTCACAGCTCGATTGGCATCTCCGATTGCGGAATACGCCTCCCCAATCCGGTAATACGTCCAGGCGTCTTCCGGCAACTGAGCATTGGAAGCCTGACTGGCGCGGCGGATGGCCGCATAATCTTCCTGAAGGTGCCACAACCTGATCCACGATTCGGTCAGACCATCTTCACCGGCCTGTTCGGCCCGGCGGAGCAAAACCGCTGCAGAGTCGAGCATTCCGGGGCGGTCTGTAAACTGTTCGTAGTACGTCACAAAACCGTCAGCTTCCTGTCTCAGTGAGGGCGTTGCGTCCACGAGACCTGCCATCCGAATGAACCGCGTCTGATCCTCTAGTTCATCAGGGGAAAGTCGACCAGGCACGCGAATTTTGTGGTCCGTGATTCGAATGTTCGGAATATCCGTCGAACCAGACTTGGGCATGTGGCAGGAGGCGCACGTCGCCGAGTTTGTCCCGGCGACCACGGTTGGCTCCGTGCACATGATCGCGGAGGCCGTTTCAGGGCGGGCATCATGGCAATTCTGGCACGAGGCATCGATCGAGCCACCTGTTTCTTCCACTGGCTTGTGAGGATCGTGACAGGTTAGACACGTAATGGGCTCGAACGCACTTTCCTCTTTCCATGACTCCATGAAACAGGCGCTCTGAGCCAGACGATCGGGATGGGAGGCCATGATGAAATGAGTCGTCGAATCTGGCTGACGCGGCCAAAAGACGTTTTCATGTTCTGACAATGGCTTGCCCGGTCGCCAGTCCAGCGGTGTATCGTCGTTCTCAAACACTGAGGCGCCCTGCATATGGCACCTTTTACAGACATCCAGTTCCAGTTCCGGCTTCAGTTTACCTGGGTTTACAATCGAAAAATCGATTTCACTCACCGTGTTGACGATGATTCCGGCTTCTTTTTCTGCGATGTGGATCGAACCCGGGCCGTGGCACTTCTCGCAGTTTATGCCTTCGGGCACGTGTTCAAATCTGTTTTCGGATCCGGGGACAAAGACCGGTTGCGCGTTGTGACAGGCCATGCATTCGTCCGTAATCACCCTTCCGAACCGATAGTTGTTGCCCGCTTTCTGGAATTTGGGTGCCAGTCCCCACTTTGCATCCTGGGCGTACCAGGTGACCGGAATCTGGTACAGGTATCCGTTCTCAGAATAGATATGGGAGTTGGTATGCTGACCCGATCCCACGATGAAGTCTATCTGCTCGGTCCGCGTGAAAACCGTGTCAGCACCTGAAAGCCGATACTCGAGAACAAACAGATCTTCTCCGACGGCGAATGGTCGGTAATACATGTCGTCGAACTCGGAAAACATTGGCTCGACATCATCCCACTGGGCATCGGACAAGGAACGTGCGGCATGTTTCCACGAGCGGCCCATCTGAGAGCGGATGTACGAATCGTACTGCGGCTCGTGACACGTCTGACAGGCCTCGATTCCGACGAACTCTGCCTCAGGCAACCATCCGGCGTAGTCGGGGCCAAATGACCTGACTCCGCTATCGTCTTTGCCCGGTTCACCGGCACAACCCGCCATGGCCAGGCCCAGACCCAGAACCAGGACCGAAAAAAGAAAGGATACCGTGCGAGGATGCATGAGGCGGCGGACAGACAGGTTCAGGCTTTTTCTCGCGCTGACATACCCCGCGAACCGGCGTTTGTTCAGAGAATCGACACACGAAACGAATGCGGGCGGCGGGGCGCACGCCCCGCCGCCCGCAACGGATCAGTCAGATCGGTGACTGCCGGAAGTTCGCGATCCAGATCGGATGACCCGGAATTCCCGATCCAGAATCTCTCGATCTAGAAGTTTACGATCGTTGAAATGTATCCCCAGTACGCGTTGTCGGGGTCTGCACCGACAAAGTCATCACCAGGCATGAATGCTGATACTCCTGCAACGATGGTCATCGCTGAGTTGTATTTGTAATTCAACGTGACGTCGATTTCCTGTCCGTAGACATCATCAAGTCCAGATGCGACTTCCGTTCCAGAGAACTGATGAAGGTCAACCGACAGTTTCAGATCTTCTTTCGCCATGACGCTCAAGGAAAGTCCGATGTCCTGCAGGCCTTTCGCAAACGATCCTGGACCAATGAAGTAGTCCATAAAGCCGTAAAACTTGTGGTTCGTAGCAAAAAGGGTGTTGAAATTGCCTACATCACCATCAGCGCCGTCTTCGTCACCGGAAACCAGCGTGAAGAGACCTCCGATGCGGAGTTTATTGTCAGAATTGACTGTGTATCCGACTTTTGCGGACGCCAGGTATGCACCGAGTGAGCCGAGTTCACCCGTACCAGCTTCAAACACGTCACCGGTCTGATAGTAGCCTTCCAGCTCGTAATCGAAGTCAGACTTGGCTCCATACGCAGCAGCTCCAGCTGTAATACGTGATCGAAGTCGCTCGCCAGCGTCAGCGCCGCCTGTGATGATGCCACTGTCAGTATCTAATAGTCCCAGTCCTTCGACGCGACCTCCTTCATACGGATAGGTTACAGTCACTCCATAGAGGCTCTGGCCCGTAGCGACACCAGTCGCTCCAACCAGACGGGAAGCCAATACCTGGAATGACGCGTTTTCACCGGCATACTTCAGAATGGCTGCGTCAAACGTACGGCCGATATTGTGCCAGCCGACGGCCCCAACGAGTCGTTGATTGCCGATGTTGATCTCTTGCCGACCGACCTTTGCGCTGAAATCAGTATCGAAAACGTTCGAAACTGTGAAGTAGGCCTGATGGGCATCAAGAGCGGGTGCCGAACCAGCGATAGTACCACCGGCGCCGCCCCAGACTCGAGAATCCTGAAACTGAACGAACACCTTCACATCTTCGGTGGCAGCAACGCCCACGTTCAGTCGAGTTCTGAGGAATGTAAACGTCGGGTTGTCAACGTCTGCGTTGAAATCTTTGCCTGAATGTTCGGTTCTCTGACGGATCTGCCCTGTAATCGAAAGCCGATCCTGTGCCTCAGCCGCTTCAATCGAAATGAATGAAAGAACGAGCATGAAAATCATCGTCCAGATTGGTAGCACACGTTTCATATATAGCCCCCTTCGAGCCGTTCAAGATTTAATTATTTGAGCGAGATAGATATCTATTCGCTGACCGAAGGTACGCCCGAAACGGATATTGAAGATAACTTTGTCTTAAATATTGACACCCCATTCATACGGTGTTGACAGAACCTTCACAGTGAGATCTAAATCGGCGTTTTAGATGTTTTTGAAGTGTTTCCATCGCGTGACTGAACGACCGAACTACTCCTGAATCTGGGCGCTGATGTACGCACCACGCTCGGCTAGATCAGTACGCTCCGGCTGCATCTGGCGAAGCAGATCATTCGACTCATTTGCCTCCTGCCAACGCTCAGTCTGCATGAACAGAATGGTCAGGGCGTCCCGAAACTGGTAATCATCGGGAGACAGTTGCAGCGCCTGCAGCAGCAGACCTTCCGCATCGCGATATTCTTCCATCTGTTGGTGTGCCAGCGCCGCGTTGTAGGCTTTGCGAGGGTTTTCCGGATCCAATCGAAACGACTCTTTCAGAACAGCGGCAGCGGCGGGAAGACTCGGTCGCTCTTCTCCC
>Ga0209992_10002352_pt1 | contig 17538 bp, 16 predicted proteins | sample 2SBtaG_2_FD_182564 | JGI IMG/M metagenome (GOLD analysis project Ga0209992, IMG submission 182564) | Deep subsurface microbial communities from Kolumbo volcano to uncover new lineages of life (NeLLi) - 2SBTROV12_ACTIVE470 metaG (SPAdes)... | ecosystem: Environmental > Aquatic > Marine >... | reverse complement strand
GGAGGCGATCGAAGGGATGCGGCTGGATCGTCGCGGCCCTATTTCGCCCAACGCAAGACGGCTCCCGACGTGCCGCGAAGCGGCATGTCCCGGAGTGCGGCGCCCGGATGTGCCAAAGGGGAGCGCAGCGAATCCTTTTGCATTCCAACCACCTGCGCCTTCGCCGCATGGAGGGCGAAGCGGGAGCCGGCGGTTGGGTGGAGTAGGGCCCCCCGATGCCCAGCGTCGAGTACATCCAAGCATCGGCGACAACTACACTTCGGCATCGCGTTGATGCGTTCCGTGTCTCGTTTCGAGCCCTCGATCCCCTCGTTGTCGTAGGGGCTGTGGGCGGTGTGGTCGGGCGCAGCCGCGAAGCGGCAGGCCGTCCAAACGCTGGGGTCAAGTCCCGCTTGGGGAAGGCTCTCGCCAGCGGTCGTGCATCCCCTTCGCGAAGACGCAGCGCCGTGGGTCGAGGTGGGACTTGTCCCCGGCGTGGCACCGTCCCCGGTCCGGCCGCGGTCATCGGACGGGCTCCAGGTTCTTTTCGGCCACTTCTGCTCGGAAGCTCGGGCCGGTCATCTCGAGGATGACCGAGTGGTGGATGACGCGGTCGATGGCGGCGGCGGTGGTCATCGCGTCCTTGAAGATGCGGTCCCACTGCGAGAAGACGAGGTTGGAGCTGATCATCACGCTGCGTCGCTCGTATCGCTCGGCGAGGAAGGTGAAGAGGACCTCCATCTCCGCGCGGTCCTGCTGGACGTATCCGATGTCGTCGAGGATGACGGCGTCGAAGCGGTCCAGGCGCCGGAGCTCGACTTCGAGGAGCAGGTCGCGCTTGGCCGCGAGAAGGCGCTGGACGAGCTGGTAGGTCGGGGTGAAGAGGACACGCCGGCCACGCTGGATGAGCTCGTGGCCGATGGCGGCGAGCGTGTGGGTCTTGCCGCGACCGGGCAGCCCGAAGGCGAGGACGTTCGTGCCCTCGCGGAGGAAGTCGCCGTTGCACAAGGTCGCGATCCGCGTCCTGACTGCAGAAGGCAGACGCTCGAGGTCCAGGGTCGCGAGCGTCTTGGTCGACGGGAGCCGAGAGGCCCGCAGGTTGCGTTCGATTCGACGGCGGCCCCGGTCCTGCAGCTCCAGCGCGGCGAGCTCGTGGACGAAGGCCAGGAAGGTCCAGCCCTCCCGAGTCGCCCGAGCGGACAGGTCCTCGAAGTGGGTGGCGAAGCCCGGCAGCTTCAGCGCTCGGAGCATCACGCGCAGGCTCCCGATGGTCGGCGCCGTCATGCCACCGCTCCAAGCGACGGCAGCAGCCGGTCGAACTCCGCGAGGTCCGGCTCCAGGACGTCCATCTCCGGCACGTCGGAGGCGGCCGGCGCCGCCAGGTCCCGCACCAGGTCGTAGGTCGGGACGCGCCCCTCGGCGAGCAGCAGCTCCAGCGCGGCCGCGACCTCGCACTCCATCGTGCGGGCCGCCAGTCGAAGCACTCGGAGGTACTCGAGGTCCCCGCGACGCGTCGCCTGAGCGCCCACGATCGCGTCGTAGGCCCGCCGGAAGACCACCGTCGGAAACAGGTCGTCCCGGTAGCGATACCGCTCGAAGGCCCAAGGCTTGCGGACCAGGGACTCGATCACGTGCCGGTACTCGATCCGATGCCCGTGACGGCCGAGCAGGCGCTCGATCAGCGCCTGGACCTCCCCGCCGTAGCGGACCTCGAGCCGGTCGTCGTACACCCGCACCTTGACCCGCTCGCCGATGAGCCGCGACGGCACCGAGTACGTGTTGTACTTGATGCGGATCGTACTTCCGGGCGTCACCCGCGGGCTCTCCTCCTTCCACTCCGGGAGGCGAGAGACGGAGACCGGCGTCATCACCGCGAACTCGTCGCCCAGGCGCTTCAGCCGCAGCTCGTTGGCCTTGCCGCACACGCTCTGGACCCAACGCTCGTACTCGGCGACCGACTCGAAGTCCCGGCTCCCGCGCAGCAGCAGGTACTGCTCGAGACGCCTCTTCAGCGCCCCGTTGAGTGCCTCGACGTCGCCGTTCTGGTTGCTCTTGCCGATGCCGATGGTCCGCGGCTTCATCCCGAGGTGGTCCATCAGCTCGACGTACTCGGTGTTGAAGGCGCGTTTGCCGCCGGCCACCTCGTGGGTCGCGGCGCTGCTGTTGTCGGTCTGGTGCCACTCGAGGCGACGCCCGAGCTTGAACACCGCCGCCTGAGAGCCGCGACGCAGCGCCGCCATCGACTCCGAACGGCAGACCGTCGCCCACTGCCAGTTGCTGTACGGAAGCACCACGTGGCAAAGCAGGTGCGACAGGGGCACTCCCCGGATGGTGATCCCGAGCGCGGCCCCCGACGTGAAGTCGGTCTGGAGCGCCTCGCCGGGCCGGTGCAGCTGACCGAAGAAGACCTCCTTGTCCGGCCCCTTCATCGCCCGCCAGCGCTTGACCCGCCGCTGAAACGTCCGAAGCTGCCCCGCTTGGTACCGACCCGGCCGCTCCTGCTCGGACAGCCACCCGAACACGTTCTTCGCCTCCAACTCCGGGGCATCGACCAGCAAGGCCTCGACCAGCGGCCAGTCCTCCTCGAACGGGTCCTTCCGAGTCCGCCACGTCCGCGGCTTCCTCAGCTCCGACGGCAGCTTGCGCTCCCGCAAGTACTTCGAGGCCGTGTCCCGGTGCATGCCGGACCGCAACGCGGCGATCCCGATCTTCCCGTGCTTGCCGTACTCCTCCATCAGCTTCCTCACCTGCGCGTCCGTCGTCTCCAACAGCTCCTCCGACCACCCCTCGAACGGGGGCGGGGAAGCTATGCGAGGCGCGCTCGAAGATGCCGAGAGCTGAGGCAACGGGCGCCGAGATGTAATTGTCGCTGAGCACCCCGAGGCGGTAGAGCCGAGGGGACACGCGCCAGCGGGGCACCGGGCGCCTTGTCACGGAGGGCGCCCGCAGGCCGGCGGGGGCTGATGGATCCCCGTCGGAGGAGCCGGAGGGACGCGCAGTCTGCGGGGCCCCCGGCGGCGGGTCCCGAAGACGACCCGCTGACGTTGCAGGACGGTGACACCCCACACCGACGTCGTCGCCGGCCCGGGCGTGGGGGTGACGGCCGCTGTCCGGGGTGCTGGAAGCCGCTCGTCAGGGCTGTGGGGTGATGAAGTAGGACACGAAGTCCTGGATGCAGATGTCACCGTGGAACTCGCCGCCGGCGAAGGAGGCCTCGGTGACCGCGATGCGGTACCCGTCGACGAACGCTTCGCGTCCCTCGTACACCAGGGCCTCGCTGAGACCGCGCGAGAAGGCGAGGGGGCGACGCTGGACCCAGTCCCAGCAGCAGTACCACGGGCCCTGGTCGACCTGGGGACACTCGGACTCACCGACCTGCATGGCCCACGCTCCGGGAGGGACGGCCGCAATGGGGTCGGTGCCGGCCTGCAGGATCAGCTCGCCCGACGTGCCGTCTAGAATGATGGTCGTGTACAGGTCGATCGTGAACTCGTGACTCGACCACCAGACCTCCACCGGCCCGAGCGTGGTGAGGTCGGGGACGCCTACGCCGCCGTCCCCGGAGACCCGGTAGCTGAAGGAGAGCGGCTCGCCCTCGTCGGGCTGGAACGCGGCGCTGAAGCCGTCCTGGTCCGTGAAGGTGCCGGTGACCGGTCCCGCGAGCGTCTCCTGGTATAGGTCGGGCCAGGTGAGGCGGAAGTGCAGGGCGCCGTCGATCAGCGAGCCTTCGCACAAGCCCGGCGGCTCCGCGTCGTCGTCGTCCACGGCGTCGTCGTCGTCCGTGTCGTCGTCATCGTCGCCCGCGTCGTCGTCGTCCAGGGCGTCGTCGTCGTCAGCGGCGTCGTCGTCGTCCAGGGGCGGAGTCGGCTCGGGCGGCTTCGTCGGCGCGCATGCCGGAGCGACGACCGCGAGCGCGAGCAGCAGCGTCGGTGCATAGGCTTCGGGATTGGTTCGGGCCATCGGGATCCAGCTTGCCATCGGCGGCCGGGCAGTGGGGGCCAACTCCAGGGGCGGACCCGGGGGCTGAGCAACGGGGGGCGCGACGAGGTCCGCCGAGAAGCGTCCAGCGCGCCTTCGCATCGAGCTTCTTGGCGGAGCATCGCCCAACCCGAGGGCGACTGCGACTGATCCGCCCACCTCGCTGCTGGCTCCGGTCCATCGTCCATGGGTGGGCCGGGTCGTGAGGACCCTTGAGGGACTCGGGTTTGCGAAGTGGACTTGCTGGGGCGTCGAGCTGGCGATTCTTCACCCCGGAGGCGCACGGTCTCGATTCTTCGAGACCCCTTCGAATTGGCCCTACCCTCGCGACCCGCAAGACACAGACCGAGATCTTCGACCACCCGAAACACGAACGCGTCGAGTCGAGTCCGGCACCAGGAACGCCGGACTGGCAGCGGGGGTCGGCCGGGACTACGATGGGGAGGTGTCCACCGCGCACGACATCTTGAGCGACGTTCTGGCTCTCCCGCGACAGGAGCGTGCAGAGTTGGCCGCCGCGTTGATCGATAGCCTCGACGCCCCTGGTCGTGACCTCGACAGCGAGGAGTGGGCCCGGGCATGGCTGCCCGAACTCGACCGGCGGGCGCAGGAGGTGATGTCGGGCAAGGTCGAGGCCGTGAGCCTCGAGGACGCGATGGCAGCCGTCAGCTCCGCGGTCAGTGACGCGCGCAAGCTCTGACTTTCTCCTTGTTCACCCCGAGGCCCTCGACGAGTTCGCTGAGGCAGCCGCGTGGTACGAGACGGAGGTCGTCGGGCTGGGCACCCAGTTCCAAGCGTCGGTGCGCGTCGTGCTGGAGTCCCTCCGAGACGGGCCTCGGACGCGAAGCCCGCTGATGCTGGAGGGACGGACGACGCCGTATCGAGTACGCCGACCTCGCCGCTTCCCATTCCGCGTCATCTATCGCGAAGTACCCCGGGGTGTTCTGGTGGTCGCTGTCGCCCACATGCGACGTCGACCCGGCTACTGGCTCGCCCGCGACGAGTAGCAGCCCCTGCGCCGGGTCGCTCCGACGCCGGGACACCACCCTCGCGACCGCCACGAATCGACTCCGCATCATGCGGAGGCGATCGAAGGGATGCGGCTGGATCGCAGCGGCCCTATTTCACCCAACGGAAAAGAGCTTGAGACGGCCGCCGAACGGCGGCTGTCTGGGAGGGATGCGCTACTATGTGCCAAAGGGGAGCGCCAGCGAATCCTTTTGCATTCCAACCCCTTACGCCGACGCATCACTCCCAGCTCGCTCAAGACCTGGGTTGGGCGATGCTCCGCCAAGAGGCTCGATGCGAGGGCGCGCTGAACGCGCGCCGAGGTCGATACCGACAGTCCGATGGTCCAGCGGCCACCAGGCCATGGGCTGCGTCGAGGCAGAATCGACTCTGGAGGCGTCGATGATGCCAGGGCGCGGCCGAACACGAGACCCGACGAACGGCGGGCGGCCCCATCGCTCTCAGAATGCCCGAGCATCGGCCTCGCGGGAGCCCGCTAATCTCGCCCGGTGACCAAACCGATTCCGCGGCCCTGCCACTTGTTCGTCGCCATCGCTCTCCTGGCGGGTTGCACTGAAGTGGAACTCGGGGCTCCCCCACCCCACGCCTGCGAGCCCGTCTGGGGTCTCGGCGCGGACGACCGGCGCGTCTACGTTCTGGCGGAGGGCGAACCAGAGCGTGAACACGGGTTTCTCAGCCTGGCCGAGGCCCTCGCCGCCGCCGCCGAATCGGGAGTCTCCCACGTAGTCATCGGGCCCGGAGAGTTTCCCACCGAGGTCGAGCTTGCCGACGAGAGCCGAGGCCTGCGGATTCTGGGTTGCGGACGAGACGACACGACGCTGGTCGGAGCGACCGACCGGGAGGTCTTGATCGGGGGGGGAGGCGAGTCCGTTCTGAGTGTCGTGGGCGCCAGCCTCGGGGACATCGTGGTTCGAGACCTTACGATTCGGGGAGGCGCCACGAGCCTTGAGGTGATCGCCGGGGCCAGCGAGGGAGCACCCGTTCGCTTGGAGCGGGTCGTTGTGGAGGACGCACTCGAGTATGCGGTGCGCGTGGGCGGACGCCGGACGGAGGTGGAGATCACGGACCTGACCATCGACGGCGTCCTGGATGCGCAGGGCAGCCCGGCCACCGGAATCTCCATCGCGAGCCTTGACGTGGGTCCTGTAGGCGACCAACCGCCCCCGATCACTCGGATCTCGGGACTGGAGATCTCGAGGGTCGCGGGGACGGGGGCGCGATTCTGGGCCACGGACCTGGAGGCCGAGGGCTTGCACATCCACTCGCTCAGCGTTCCGGCCGCCATGCGGGCGGACGAGTTCGCGAAGGGAGTCGCCTTCTGGGACGCGACGGGCTCGGTCACGGGCCTCGCTGTGGAGGACACTCCAGGGGGCGGTGTGCAGGTCCAGTTCATCATCGGACAAGAGCGGCCATTGGCTCTGAGCGACGTTTCCGTCTCCGGGACGACGACCGTCCCGGCCTGGTGGGGCGACGGCCTCGTTATCGCGGCGTCGGACGGAATCCAATCGACCTCGGCCGTGGTGGCCCTGGACGGAGCGAACCTGGGTCCCAGCGACCGGGCGAATCTCCTCGTGCATGGCGCCACGGTGGAAGCGACCGGAGTCGAGTTCATCGAAGGCGGCGCGTGGGATGCCGTGGTCCAGGGGGGCGGCGCGCTGTCCGGAATCCCCCTCGGCTCCGTCCTGGACCTAAACGGCGGCGAGCCTCTCGAGACCGGCCCCCGCCTGCCCCCCACGCCCTGAATCGAACGTTCGGCCTCATTGCGGACCGGAGCCTGCCCGCCTTTCCACGGCCGCCGACGCAGCTTCCTTCTGCATCATGGCTCCGGCCCCACTCTACGACGTGGGGGCCGAACGAATAGCAAGCGAGATCCAGCGTGCAGCGCGCTGCGGAGTGGCGCGAGCCACATGACGTCGAAGCCACGTCGCCTAAGTCGCAGCCGAGGTCTCGACGCGCGGCCCGACCTCCTCGGCCTCGACGCGGACGGCCGGAAGGGGGCACGTGGAGGTACAGCGTGCTGCGAAGTGGCGCAAGGCCGCATCACGACGGGGACCTCAAGGGCGCTGAACCGTCGGAAGCTCGCCGCGAACTCCGAGCCACAGCCGAATCGACGACCGACAGGCCGAACAGGGCATCCCTCCGGACGGGGAACCCCTCTTCATCGGCGTGGACGAACCACCCGGGTGTCGAGGAGCGCCGAAGCCGAGATCCGACGCCGAGGTCGGGCACTCTTCGGCTCTCGACGAGCCGCATGGACGTTGGGCACCCGCCCCGGACGGGCGGTGCCGAGCACCCACAGATGTTCGAAGGCGGAGTGTCGCCCAACTGCAGACGGCTCCCGACGTGCCGCGGAGCGGCATGTCCCGGAGTGCGGCGCCCGGATGTGCCAAAGGGGAGCGCAGCGAATCCTTTTGCATTCCAGCCACTTACGCCTCGCCCCGCTTCGAATTCACGGGAGACGCGGGTTGGGCGACGCTCCGCCAAGAAGCTGGGTGCGAGGGCGCGCTGGACGCGCGCCGAGTGGTCGGGACCGAGCCCGCCTCGGGAACAGCCGCGACGCTTGCCCAGCAACCTGGTTCTGTCGTCACAGATCAGTCCTCGAGTTCGGCGAGCGCGAGCAGGATCGGGACGGTCAGCCGGTCCTTGACGCGCCCTGTCGACGCTTTGATCTGGATGAGGGTAGCCAGGTCGAGAATCCTGACCCGCAGCCCCTCATCCTCGATCAGCTCGGAGTGTTCGACCAGTTCCTCGTACCCCCGACCGTCATGAAGGCGGCAAAGTACATCGAGAGGCCCGTGTCGAGTAGAGAGGTTCAACTGCCCACGCCCGAGGAAGTCCGACTCCCGGGTGCGCAGACGTCGCTTCATCGGCTCGATGATCCACGCGTCCAGCTCGGTGACGAGGGCCTGCAGCCGCGCCGCGTTCTCCGGGTGGAGCCTGGGAACGATATCGATGTCCGCGGTGGTGACCGAAGCTCCGTGCAGCACGGCGCACAGGCCTCCGACCACGATGAACTCGACACCTGCGTCCGAGAGCGCTTCCAGAAGCGCCTCGAAATCAGCGGTCTCGGGTCTTGGCACGGCGCAAGCGCCCCACAGCACGGTTCATCGAGGCGGCATGGCGCAGCTTGGCTCGGGGAGACAGCGACCGGGCCCATCGAAGGACGTGACGGTCCACCTCCGCCGCAGCGGCGCGCAGTTCGGGATCGATCGTCGGCCCTGGGCGCAGATGCTCCATGGACCCGAGTATGCGACCGGAGATGACTACTGCGCCAGTTCTGACGGCGCACCCTCATGGCGAGGGGTCGGGAAGAGGGTCAAGGTACTCCTCCCTGGGGCGCCTCTTGCTCCTCGGTGGAGGGATTCAGAACCCTGCTTTGAAAGAGACCTCGGGTAGTCGGAGTCTCCGATAAGCTGCCCCAGGAGGCGCACTTGCACACAGCCCCGTCTGGACCCCTGAGCGTCGTGCTGGGGACAACACTGCTCTTGGGGGCCATCGGCCTCCTCATTGCGACGGGCTGCCAACCCGAACGCTCCGAAAACTCGTCCCGCCAGGAACTAGACGAAGATGGCGACGGCGCTGCCGCTGAGGACGACTGCGACGACGACGATGCTGAGATCTACCCGGGCGCACAGGAGCACTGCGACGGCATCGACAACGACTGCGACGGAATAGAGGACAACGGGGTCGGCAACCGGATCGCCTGGGACGGCGAGGGCGATGACTTCGAAGACTCGGACCTCGATGGATTCACGCCTTGCGAAGGCGACTGCGACGACACGAATTTGAACGCCAGCCCCACCGAACTCGAAAGGTGCGACGACGTAGACAATGACTGCAACGGAATCATCGACGAGGGCTGCTGATCCGCACCCTACTTCTGAGGTCGAAGAAGGCGGCGAGTGGGGAGGCTAGATCTCGGCTCCGTCCGCAAGCCCTTGAGGCGGCCCGGAGGCCGGGATCGAAAGGCGCCGCCCCGGACGGGCGGTGCCGGGACACCCTCAATCGTCGCGGCGGAGTGTCGCCCAACTCCAAGCGGCTTGCGACGCGCGCGCTTGCCGCGCGTGTCTCGAAACGGGGCGCCCGGATGTGCCAAAGGGGAGCGCAGCGAATCCTTTTGCACTCCAACCAGTTGGTACGACGCCCCGGTTCGAGCGAAGCGGGAGCCCCGGGTTGGGCGATGCTCCGCCAAGAAGCTCGATGCGAGGGCGCGCCGGACGCGCGCCGAGGAGCATCTCGGAGGTTCCCAGGACCCGGTAGACCGAATCGCCCAGGGCGGAGGCTATGATTGCCTGGATGCTTGAACGAGACGCCGCCCTCGACACGCTCCGCGACATGCTGCCCGACCTCTCGGCGGAATACGGAGTGACCTCCTTGGCCGTCTTCGGCTCAGTGGCCCGAGGAGATGCCGACGAGTCGTCCGACCTCGATCTGCTCGTGGAGTTCAAGGCCCCCATCGGGCTGTTCGAGTTCGCACGGCTCAAGCAGCGCCTCGAAGAGACATTCGACTGCTCCGTGGACCTCGTGGAGCCGGACGCTCTGGCCCCCGCAGCCCGAGAGAGAATCCTGGCCGAAGCGCGCCATGCGGCGTAGGGATTGGCCGCTACGAGTCCGCGACATGCTCGACGCGATCGAGCGGATCTACGAGTACGTCGATGGTCTGGGATTCGATGCCTTCGCGAACGATCCGCGGACCGTGGACGCTGTGGTGTATCGATTCGCAGTGCTCGGCGAGGCCGCAGCGGCGGTGCCCCCCGAGGTACGTGCCGCGCACCCGGCAGTTCCTTGGCGGGAGGCCGCCGACATGCGGAACCTCCTCGTCCACGAGTACTTCGGGATACGGATCGAGACCGTGTGGAAGACCGTGCACGACGACCTTCCGAGCCTCGCCACGAGACTCCGAACCATCGAGGCCTCCGTCGGATGATGCGTCTGATCTTGAGCCGACCTCCACGAGAGGGTGGCAGCGCACTAACGAAGCGGTCAGCCGCACGGCCCCGCTGCAGCGGGAGCGGTCACCGTCACCTGCATCCTATCGCTCTTTGGGGTCCCGCCCACCACCGTCGCAGCCGACTCGGGCTTGGATCTTCGCCGATGATCTCGCCGTGTGGGCCTCGGGTTTCGCTGCTCGACGTACGTGAGCGGCGCCCGGCTTCGGAGGCAATCCGTTCGACCTCGGGTCTGCCACCGCTCGCGAGGAGACTCGCCCCTTGATGTTCTACATCGAACTGAAGACCGGATTCCAGCACGACGGGCCCGCCTGGATCGCTCGGGTCGAGGTCTCGAAGTCCGGCCGTACCATCTACTTCGATGGTCGCGCGCTCAAACGAGGCCAGGGAATCCGCGGCAACTACTTCGACCTCGAATCAGGCGCCGAGTACTGGATCTCCGGGGTCAAGAAAACGGGCTGTAACCGCCATTGGGGCGGGGCTGGCACGATCGACATCGAAGAAGGGGTCGTGGCCGAGTACCTCGCCCTACGGGGGCTCTCGCTCCTCCCGAGTGGATTGGCGGTCGTCGCCGACTTCCCTCACACCACGGGAGGGACGTTCGTCAGGGCTGAGAACAAGCCACTCTTGAAGCCGAGATTGCCCCCAACGAAGGGGAAGGCCCAGTAGGTGAGGCGCCGCCCCGGACGGGCGGTGCCGGGCACCCCTCGATCGTCGCGGCGGAGTGTCGCCCAACGCAAGCCGGTTGCCGACGTGCGCGCTTGCCGCGCATGTCCCGGAGCGAGCGCCCCGATGTGCCATGTGGGAGCCGCAGGCGAATCACATTGCAGCGCAGCCCATCGTTTCTCGCGAGCGGAGGGCGAAGCTGCAACCGGCGGTTGGGTGAAGTAGGGCCCCTCTGGAACCATGGAGCCGGACAGACGCGAGCTCCCTCGCGGCTGTGGCGCTCGCGGCAAACTCGAAGGGCTCGATCCGCCGCGCCGAGCGCCCCCCGACAGCATGGTCCTTCCCCAATCGTAGCCGGCTACCGCCAAGGTGGCTACGATTAGGTCGTGACTCCGCCCGCCGACCCGCTGGAAGTCCTCCCCGCCTCGTTCACCTACGCCGCCGCTCTCGAGGTCGGGGTCTCGAAACACCAGCTCCGCAGGCTACTCGAGGCGGGCGAGCTGACACGGCTCGGTAGAGGGGTCTATCGCTCCGCCTCCGCCGAGCCCGCCGAAGAAGACCTGATCGAGATCGCGCTGAGGGCCCGGGACGCCACCCTCTGCCTGACGAGCGCGCTGTCCAGGCACGACCTCACCGACCTCATCCCTCGTGCCATCGACGTCGCGCTGCCGAGGACCCGGCGGCAGCCGCAACTCACCGCCCCCGTACGCTGGCACCGGTTCGCAGACGAGACGTTCGCATTGGGGCGAGACGAGATGGTGGTCGAGCCCGGAACGACGATGGGGCTCTACTCGCCGGAGCGCTGCATCGTCGATGCGTTCCGTCTGCGGCATCTCGAAGGCCCGGAGCTCGGCATCGAAGCGTTGCGGCGCTGGCTCCGACGACGGGGAGCCACGCCCGCGAAACTCCTCTCGTTCGCGCAGGCTTTTCCTCCGGCCCACTCGGCCATCGCGAAGACGCTCAGGGTCCTGTTGTGACGAAGCGACCGACCCGCAATACCGCCGACGGCGCCGCATACCTGCAGCTCCGAGCGCTCGCACGAACTGCCGGACGCCCGACCATCGAGCTGATTCAGCTCTACGCCCTCGAGGGGATGCTCGCGCGAATCGCCGTGTCGCACAGGAGCGAGGACCTCGTCCTCAAGGGAGGCATGCTTCTGGCGGCATACGGTGCACGCCGTCCCACTCGCGATCTCGATCTGCTGGCGCGCCGGATCTCGAACGAGGTCGAGACGGTACGAGCCCTCGTAATGGAACTCGCATCCATCGATCTGGACGATGGCCTCGAGTTCAAGACCGGCCGCGCGACGGCGGAAGTGATTCGCGAAGGAAGCGCCTACTCGGGAGTTCGTGTGACGCTCGCGGCCCGGCTCGCCACCGCAAAGATCGCGCTGCCCGTGGACGTGAACGTGGGTGACCCGGTGCAACCGCCGGCGAAGATGGTCCGGCTCCCCCGCCTGCTGAACACAACCCCGCTTCGGGTCCAGGGGTATCCGCTCACCATGGTGCTCGCCGAGAAGGTGGCGACCGCAGTCGAGCTGGGCGAAGTGAACACGCGATGGAGAGACTTCGCAGATCTGTACACGCTGAGGGCGGAGACCAAGCCCGACGGCACCGAGCTGGCCGCTTCATTGGACGGCGTAGCGAAGTTCCGAGGCTTGCAACTGAGCCCCCTCCGACCTCTGCTCGTTGCTCTGCCGCAGGTGGCTCAGCCGAGATGGACGGCTTGGCTGCGCAAGCAGGGTCTTGAGGACCGTCTGCCCACGGAGTTCGAAGACGTCCTCGAGGCTGTGGCCCGATTCGTCGATCCGGCTCTGACCGAAGCCGATGGAACGGTTGGCCGGACTTGGGATCCGGCCACTCAGCGTTGGGAGTCCACGAAGCTCCCGGATCGGTGAACGGAGCGCCCGACGCGGGGATGACCACCTTCGCGACCGCCACGAATCGACTCCGCGAGCATGCGGAGGCGATCGAAGGGAGCGGCTTGATCGCAGCGGCCCTATTTCACCTAACGCAAGACGGCTCCCGACGTGCCGCGAAGCGGCATGTCCCGGAGTGCGGCGCCCATCAGTGCCAAAGGGGAGCGCAGCGAATCCTTTTGCATCACAGGCACTTACGCCTTCGCTGCATGGAGGGCGAAGCGGGAGCCGGCGGTTGGGTGAAGTAGGGCCCCTCCGGAACCATGGAGCCGTGCAGACCCACGGTCCCGTGGGGCTGTGGCGCTTCGAGCAGTAGCGATCGCCCGGACCACCCCAGGATGGGCATCAGGTTCCCATCTCCGCCCTTCGCGCGCTGCGAGCGTCGCGCTACTCGCGCTGATGAGCGGTGCCCCGTCGGATCTCCCGGCGCCCCGTGGAGGCGAGCAACCCGTGCCACCTGGTGCGGGACTCCGATGGCGACGGCTGGCTAGTCGGGAGCCCGACAGGGCAACTCGCCCACCGCCGCGTTCAACTCAATGTCGGCGGCGATGTCGTCTTCGTTCTCAGCGATCTCGACTTGTGCGAAGTTAAACCAATCGCCCGCGGTGCAGAGCTGGCCGTCCTCGTCGGAATCGGACATGGCGAGCAGGATGTACTCTCCTACGGGCAAGCAGATGGAGTAGGAGACCGGATAGCCAGCCGCGGTCACCACGAACGCTCCCTCCACGGTGGCCGCCTCACGCGGCAGACCCGCGGGGGAAACGTCCTCTCGGTGGAGCGCGGCGAGCCATCCACCATAGCGGTCCGCGGGTACGGGGACGTCCGCGACCGCGCCGATGTCACCGAGCACGGTCGCGCACGACGCCTCCACCGAGTCGTCGTCGTCCGACCCGGAGTCGTCGTCGGGCACGGCCGTGGGGCAGCCGACGAGCACGACGGTCGCCGCGAGCAGCAGGAGGATGCGCGGGATCACAGCTGCGGCACGTGCATGATGATCTCGTGCGCACCGTCGCCGTTCATATCGACGGCGCGGAGCCCGAAGAGGCCGGTGGGCGGTCGGCCGGGCCCGTTCGGGGCGGTCACGAAGGGCGTGTCGCACCGAGACGACACCTGCCACTCCCCGTTCGCGATGCGCAGCATGTCCACCCCCAAGTTGTCGTCCCAGCGACCCACGACGATGTCCGGAAAGTCGTCGGCCGCTTCCATCAGCTTGACCCAGTTGTCTCCGTCGTCCCCGGGCGTCCAGTCGTAGTAGTGCCATTCCCCGGACACGTGCGACGCGGAGAAGATCTCCAGCGCTGCGTCAGTCGAATCGAAGTCCTCAATGGCGATGCGATCCGCGGTCTGATCAGCGCAGAAGCCGTTGCAGAGCGGCAGCCACGACCCGGTCCACGGAGTCGCCGTCTCTCCACGGAGCCCGTGCCAAATGCCTCCGGACGCTGCGGGCGCGTCCCGGGTCGAGAGCAAGTCAGTAACGCCGTCGGCGTCGAAGTCCGCGGCCAGGATGTCTCGGATCGGGTGCGAGGCCGCCGTGAGGGCGATGGGCGCGGCCGCCTGGGCCGGGTTCCACACCTGGTACATGTTCGGCCCCGAGCCGCCGTTGTCGATCCACAAGATCTGATCCACGGCGGTGCCGAGGAACGACCCGACCCGGATGTCCTCCGCGGAGGGCAGAGAGAATCCCACGGGGACCGCCACCTGCTGGGGCGGGTTGAACTGGTTGCCCGCGACGAGGCTCGTGGCCGCGTCCATCGCCAGACTGACGGTCGTCGCCGAGTCGCGCAGCATGTAATCGAGTCGTCCGTCGCCGTCGAAGTCGCCGAAGACCGCATCCGCGGGGGACGCGATCGCCCCTTCGGTGATGTTCACCGCGACCCAGGGCGGGGACGCGTCCGGCCAGCCGAGCTCCGCCGGAGCCAACCGCGGACCGATGAGGACCGCGTCGGCGTCGATGGCGTCCGCCGCGAGGCCGAACTCCCCCGCCGCCATCCACGAGTCCGCGTACACGTTCTGGTGTTCCTGCCGATCCCGCAGGGGCATGTCCGGCAGACCCTTGAGGTCATCGAACACCGGGCCGGGGCGACCGTACATGCCGAAGCTGACGAGGTGCCGCTCCCGCTCCTCGGGGTTGCCGTTGTAAGGGGTAAAGTTGCCCAGACCAACCAGCTCCAGCGAGGGGACGCTATCCAGGTCGACCCGGCACGAGATGGGGATGGGGTTCGCGAAGGTGCCCCCGTCCATCGAGGCGATGGCCCAACCGGCGAGCCCCGGCCCGCAGCCGTCGGCGGAACGGAACAAGACGTCCGCCCGGAAGGCCGAGGCCATGCGACCGACCTTGAGCTGCTGCCAATCCACCGGGCTCGTCAGACCCGGGGTCACGTCGGTCGCGACCTCGAACTCCGTCGGCATGCTGTTCTCCATCAACATCCACGCGTCGTTCGCGCCCCGGAACAGAATGTCGTCCTGCCAGTTGTCGAGGAACGTCCCGACCCACAGGTCGTCTTCGAAGTCGAGGGGCTCGGACAGGGGGAGCGAGACCCAGGACGTGGAGGAGGGTCCGATCGACGTAGCCGTGCCTGGACAGACCCAGTCCAGATACATCCAGGACGCCGTCCCGCCCCCTTCGTCCGACACGATCGCCTGGCACTCGTTGCCGCCCTGGACCCGCATGACCCCCAGGTGCTTCCGATCCGCGCGGGGGTCCGAGGAGGATATGCCGGTTTCGAGCGTCACCTCCGCCCAGCCGAGGTAGGCATACGAGGCCGCGTAGTTGAACGTGGACCCGTTGTCATGGAGCGTGACCACCTCCGTCTCCCCGTCGCCGTTGAGGTCCGCGAAGAGGTAGTCCGCGGGGTCGTCGGCCACGTTCGACCGGACCGTCACGAAGCCCGCTTGGGGGTTCTCCCCGAAGAGCACCTCCCAGTCCCAGCGCGGAGGGTTCGTCTGGGTCTGCACGGTGCGAAACAGGTCCGTCAGGCCCGGACAGGTGCCTCCGCAGTCGAGGTCGGAGAAGGTGTAGTCCAGGATGTCGGCCGGGACACCCACCGGGACGGAGGCTGCGAATGGCACCCAAGGGAAGTCCGCGCTCTCCACGGTCGCGCCCGGCACGATGGACGCGACCGTGATCGCGTCCTTGGCCACCGCGACAGGGCAGCCCCCCGTCCGCACCCTCCACGGACGAGTACAACATCCCCGACCGGAAGTTGAAGGGGCCCAAGTCGGCCGTCGGCCCCGCAGGACTCAGCGCGTAGTTGCCTGCCCAGCCACCGAGGATCGACGATCCGAGGGTCTCGGGGCCGGGGTTTGGGTAGTAGTCGATCCAGTCACCCCGATCGTCCCGCTGCTGCTCGTGCAGATGCCCCAGCGCGTGCATCACCTCGTGCTGCACGGTCATCGGCTGGTTCGCGCAGTCGCTGTTGAGGAAGATGGGGTTGGGCCCAGGAGCCGGCCCGTAGAGGGACGAACAGTCGCCCGCGGTCCATACGATGTTGATCGCAGGCGGGAGCGCCGCGGGAACCGGGAGCTCGTAGAAGGACAGGGGCGACCACGAGTCCATGCCCTCCAACACCTCCGTCGTGCCGTCGAAGGTGTGGGTGCCTCCCAGGATCGCGGCTCGGATGTTGTCCACTTCCTGCGAAGAAAACGCGACGGCGTCGATGAAGAAGTAGACCTCGCCCGCGGGGTCCGGCCACAAGGCGTTCGTCGCGACCGCCGACCGCTCGACGGACACCACTCCGTTCCCTTCGATCAGGTCCTCCAGCCGGCCGAGGATGCGATCCCCCGCGACCACCCAGCCTTGGTCCACCTTGAATCGTCCCCACCGCAGACCATCACCGAGATCCACCGGGAGGCGATACTCACCGTCGGCCACGAGATCGCCCGGGGACAGCTCCTTGTAGAAGGCGGCGGCTTCCTCAGGAGAGACCGCGTCCAGCCCGTCCAGGGCGAGGGTTCCGTCGCAGCCGACGAGGGTCAGGATCGCAAGGGCACACCCGATTCGAAGTGCAGACATTCGCTTCCTCTCGTGCAGCTCCGAAGACCGCAGTCAGTTTCTCACCCCGCGGTCGAGGATCCGCGCTTCCTCCCCCGGATTGCCGATCAGGACCCAGCGCGCGGCCGGGCGAAGGACGGTGGAGGGACCGGCCGCCGCCGAGCCCAAGGAGACGCGAAGCTCGAGATCGTCGTCCACACACCGCAACTGCTCGACGGACGCCCCGGCGCTGCAGACCTGAGTCTGCCACATGCCGAAGACGTCCGTCGCCGGGAGGGGCCACGGCCCGGGCAACCCGTCCGCGGGGACACAGACGAGTTCCCCGCCGTCGGTCGCGCCGCACATCCGCCCGTCGACGCCTTCGATCCGCGTCATGGGACCGTCGAGCGGCGGGGGGACGGAGTCTCCTTCGAAGGTCTCGCAGGCGACGCGACCGCCCTCCACGATGCCGCAAAGGCGCGCACCCGAGAGCAGGAGCGAGGAGTAGCTCTCCGTCGCGTCCCACACCTCCTCGTGGGTCCAGCAGGTTGTGACCCCGGATGCTCGAATCGCACATCCCATCGGATGCCCGGCATCGACCATGACCAAGGCCGTGGCGTCCTCGATGTCCACTTCCACGGACGCGCAAACGACGGCTCCATCGGCCTGCAAGCCGCATATCTCGCCGTCCCCCCTCGCGGCGGCTGTGAAGGAGCCGTCGAGCTCGACCCCGTCGGTACACTCCACAGACGATGGTGCGACCACGCAGAGGTCGTGGAAAAGGTCAGCGAGGAACCAGTCCGAGCCGCCCGGTCGCTCCTCGAGCCAGCCCCGCACCGACGCGGGATCGAGCAACCGCACCGAGGGGCTCGGGGTCGGCTCGCACTCCGACGTCGAGGGCCCGTCGCAGATCTCGCACCCGGCGGACACCCGAGAGCACCTCCTGGAGCACGGCCCCGGGGACGCCGACCGGCAGGTCCTCGACGACCAGTCGACGCAGCTCCTCGACCACGGCGGCCTGCTCGGGGGTACGCCCCCCGCCCCTCCTC
>Ga0209992_10002350_pt1 | contig 17546 bp, 12 predicted proteins | sample 2SBtaG_2_FD_182564 | JGI IMG/M metagenome (GOLD analysis project Ga0209992, IMG submission 182564) | Deep subsurface microbial communities from Kolumbo volcano to uncover new lineages of life (NeLLi) - 2SBTROV12_ACTIVE470 metaG (SPAdes)... | ecosystem: Environmental > Aquatic > Marine >... | reverse complement strand
GAAGAAGCTGCTGGGCTAGCCCGGACTTCGGACCTGCGGGGTGCTCAGCCGCGAGCTTGCGCTGTCTTGCGCACCCGGGGCGTGCGGGCCTCTCTGCGCAAGAGCCAAGCATCAAGCTGGGCCAGCCCTGCAGCGCTGAGGGAACACCAGAACCCGGCCAGCAAGGTGGTCTCGGCCAGCTGCCCGAGCTTGATGCTGACGATGATCAGCCCCAGGCCGAAGACGTCGAGCATGGCCCAGCCGTCCATGAAGAGCGCTCTGCGGATGACCTTGTGACCGTGGGCCGAGCGGCTCCAGCGCAGGTACAGCAGCATCAGTGAACGAATGATCGATGTGACGATCACCAGCAGTCCCAGGGCGAGGGCCAAGAAGACCTCTTGTTCGTGGAGCATGCGCCAGGCGGTCGCGGGCAGGGCCACCTCGTTGGAGAAGAACAGGCTCTTGCGCACCTCGACCAGGGGCAGGGCCAGGGCCGCTCCCAACGCAACCGCCGCTGCGGTGCTCACCAGGCGAGACCACCAGCGCCCCAGCCTGGGTGACTCGCGCAGAGGCAGGGGCACGCCGTTGGTGACCAGACGCCCCACGAGCATGGTGCTCACCAGCGAGAGCAAGATGGCCGTGCCGAAGACCTCGATACCCGGCTGCGACGTGCCCTTGGCCAGCTGCAATCCGCCGATGAACTCGAGCCGGATGGCGCCCACGAACACGCCGATGATGAACACGTCGAGCATGGACCACTTGCCCAGCAGCTCGATCCAGAGCACGGCGGCGTGACTCACAGGCTTCTTGCGGTGGAGCAGCCAGAACCAGGTCAGGGCCAGGAGCTTGCCCACGGGGAAGATCATCGAGAAGACGAAGACGATGGCGGCCAGGATGGGGTTGCCGTCGATCCAGAGCATCTCGATGCCGCCGTAGATCGAGTAGATCTCGATCTCCGAGAGCATCTTCTCGAACTCCACCGTGGGCAGGGAGTACGAGGTGACCAGGGTGGCTGCGCTGGCCAGAACCAGCACGGCTGAGACCGCCGCCAGAAGGCCACGGGAGGCCGGTGGAAGACTGCTGTCTGCCTGGGTCATGGGGTGTGCGTCGCGCCGTGGTTCATCGCCGCGTCAGCTCGGAGCGCTGCATGCGGATCAGCACGCAGGTCGAGCCCGTGGGCTGGCTGTGCCTGCCCTCGTCGTCGCAGTGGTGCCACTCGACGATCTCGAAGCCCTCGATGATGCCCTCGACCCGCGCGTTGATCGAGCGGCTCCACTCCTGGATGAAGCGCGACCCTTCGAGCTTCTGCACCAGCAGCGACTCTGACTCGATGGCGATGCCGGCTTGCGCGGCCAGCTCGTTCACGGCTCGGGCCAGGGCCAGGTCTTTGCCGTCCTGGGGCAAGTAGGTCGGGCCGCACTGGCCAACCCCTGTGGCCCAGGTGGAATCAGACGGTGGGTTGAGCGTCCAATCGGGAGGGCAGGGCGGGCCACCCAGCCCCAGGGCCTGGCAGCCGCACATCAAGGCCGCGGGCAGGGCCAGCGACAGGGTCAGGAGAGTCACGAACAGGGGCGATCGTCCCATGGTGTCGTCCGTTGGTCTCGAGAGGGCGCTGGCAGCGGCGGGCCCAGACACGCCTGAAGGCCGAACCCAGGTCTCCTCGCGAGAGAAGCCCATGGGGCCCGGCCTTCAGGTGCTGCGCTCGGCAGCCTGTGCTCGGCGCGCGGCACATGACGCACTGGCTGCCAGGGGGCCGCGCGAGAGGTCAATCTTGGGGGAAGGCCTCTGGCACACCTGCCATGCGTGCGTCTTGAGCGGCGAAGGCGTCGTCCATGTTGGCCAGGGCCTGGGTCTGCTGCTCACGCATCTTGGTGGCATAGTTGTCGCGCATGCCCTTCTTGGCGGCGTTGATGATCTCTGTCTGCTTGAGGTCGAGGCGCATCAGGACACAGAACGAATCGTCGGCGTCAGCGTAGAAGGCATCGACCTGGTAGCTGCCGGCAAGGAACGCCTCGGACAGGTTGCGGGTCACGTTCTCGAAGTTCTCGGTGTCGCTGAACGTGTCGGGCTCGTAGTAGTCACCGGCGCGCTGGGCGTAGGTGGTGATCATGCCCTGCATGTGCGAGCCGAGGATGCGGGTGATCTCACTACGGGCGTCCTGCCGGGCGATGTCGCGGGTCGTGCCCACGCTGGGCCCTTGGCGGGCGATGCCCATGGCGTAGATCACGTGGGACCCTTCTTCTTTGAAGACGCCGCCCTCTTCGAAGAACCAGGACGGGTAGTCGCCGCGGGAGTCGCCACCCTTTTCGGCCGCGGTGGAGGTGCAGCCCACGAGGAACATGGGCGCCAGGACGGCCACGCTCAGGGCCGAAAACAGTCGGGAAGTCTTCATGAGGTTGCTCCTCTGAGTGATGTGTAGCGAGTGGTCCTGCAGCCGTGCCCGTTGCGTTGTGTCGCGGCAAACAGAAAATGTAGGGATTGGTTCTGAGAGGTTCAACGGGCACGTTCGATGCAACTCTTGGCGTCTCAGTGCCACTTGTTGGTTCGGGGGCGTCTGCTGCCTTCGTTGCCGAAGCGCGTTCCCTGAGAAGAGGCAAGCGTCGCCGATGCAAACGCCAGGAATCAGATTCTCTGGGATTGTGCCTCGGCCAGCCGAGCGGCCGGTCGACCTGCCGCCCCAGCGAGGGGGCTGGCGAGCAGGGCGGGGCTAGCGGTTGTCCCCGTCGAGGATGCGGCCCAGCCCGCCCAGGAGGGAGCCTTCGCCCGTGCTCTTGCCTCCGGCCCGGGGAGCGGCGGCCAGGATGCGATCGGCCAGGCGGCTGAAGGGCAAGGATTGCAGCCAGATGTGGCCTGGGCCTCGCAGGCGAGCCAAGAAGAGCCCTTCGCCGCCGAAGAGCATGGAGCCCACCCCCTTGATGCGCTCGATGTCGTAGTCGACCGAGTCTTGAAAGCCCACGATGCAGCCCGTGTCCACCAGCAGCTCCTGGCCCGGGGCGAGCTGGCGCTGAATCACCGTGCCCCCGGCGTGGATGAAGGCCAGGCCGTCGCCGTCGAGCTGTTGCAGAATGAAGCCCTCACCGCCGAAGAGCCCCACGCCGAAGCGCTTGGTGAAGGCCACGGAGATCGCCGTGCCCATGGCCGCGCAGAGGAAGGCCTGCTTCTGGCAGAGGAAGCGCCCGCCCATCTGGCCCAGGTCGATGGGCACGATGTGGCCCGGGTAGGGCGCACCGAAGGCCACGGTGGTGCGCTCGCTACCCTGGGCGGTGAAGTGGGTCATGAACAGGCTCTCGCCCGTGATCACGCGCCTGCCCACGCTGAAGATCTTGTCGAGGAAGCCAGACTCCGGGTTGCTGCCGTCGCCCATGCGCGTGTCCATGACGATGGTCGGGTCCTGGAACATCATCGCGCCGGCCTCGGCCACCACGGTCTCGCCGGGGTCGAGGGTGATCTCCACGAACTGCATGTCATCGCCGTGGATCTGGAAGTCGATTTCGTGAGAGCGCATGGTCTATTCCTGGGCTGATCTGGGGCTGTGATGGGGGCGAATCGCGGGGCACCGCGTGGTCAGTGTGCGATGGACAGGGGACGCCCGTCCATGTCGGTGGTGGCCGGGTCGAGGCCGTAGCGTCTGAGCAGGGTGGGGCCGATGTCCATGAGTCGCGGCGCCGACTCGCCGGTCACTTGCCGATTGCTCAGCAGCACGCCGGGGATGTGGGACGGGTCCACCGAGACGTGTCCGCCGGACCAGTGGTTCGTGTTGTCGTTGAACGGGGTGGGGCTCAGGCCGCCCAGGGTGTTGGCCCAGGCCACGCGATAGCCCGGGGCGAAACCCACGAAGAGATCGGCGAAGCCATCCCAGTAGGGCAGGGGCTCCTGGCTGCCTGCGACCTTGCGCGACAGCTGCGTGCTCTCGTGGACCCAGGGGCCGTCGAACAGCTCGTCCCTGTGGAGGATCGACGTGATGGCGGGCGCGCCGTTCTGAGGATCAGTGATCTCGGCGAAGTCGGCCTGCAGCTCGCGGACCACGGCGAGGTAGTCGGCGGGGTCGACGATGCCCCCGGGCTCACGCCCCTTCAGGTTGATGAAGATCTTGCCCAGGGCCATGGAGTAGGCCCGGGTGTTCTCCCAGTCGACGAAGCGCAGCAGGCTCTTCGGCCGAGGCCGGGCTGGGTCGTCGGGCAGCACGGCCATCCAGCCCTTCTCCACCAGCAGATTGTTGAGGTTGACCTGACGGCGAAACGACGAGAAGCCGTGGTCGGACAGCACCATGAGCAGGCAGTCGTCGCCGAACTCTCCCGCCTGCACCCGGTCGAGCACGCCACCGACGATGCGGTCGGCCTCGCCATAGACCGCCGGCAACGCGTCGCTGATCGGGAAGGTCTTGCCCCAGGCGCTGACCGGGGTGGCTGCGTAGTCGCTGTCGTGAAGGGGGTGCTGCTCGTCGAACTCACGGTAGAGCATGTGGGCCACCCGGTCGGTGCCCGCGAAGACCTGGTAGTGGACGTCCCAGGAGTCTTGCTGCGAGAGGGCCCAGGCGAGCATCTGCTCCCGCTCAGACATGAGCGAGGCCACGTGCTCGATGAACGACTGAGCCGTGAAGTCGCTGTCCTGCCAGTCTTTCAGGGGGTTGGTCAGGGCCGCCCAGCCGAGGGTCTCGAAGGGGGCGTCGATGGCTTCGCTGAGGGTAGAGGCGAACGTGGGCGGCGCCGAGAGGGGCGGCAAGGTCGGCGGCAGGCCGGGGTCGAACTGCAGCGGCGGCACGAAGAGGCGCACCTCTTCATCGTCGCAGCGCATGAGCTGAAAACGGGCGATGGCATGGGTGATCGTGTCCTCGCCCAGGTCGAAGGCAACAGGCAGGAGTGGCGACCAATCGCCCACGCTCAGCTCGACGGTGTGGCCCCCGACGGTCATGACCACGCGGCCGGCGGAGCGATCGGCGTCGACCGACCAGGGCAGCATGGCGTCGGGTGCCTGGCGCCAGGTGCGGTAAGAGGCCTGCATGGCCTCGAGTTTCAGGGACAGCTGGGGGTCGTGGCCTGCCTGTTCCAGCTGCTCGTTGACCGCGGCCAACCGTGTCTTCCAGTGCCGCTCGGCGACCCAGTTGCGCGGGCCGGTGAGCTCACTCTGAGCCCGTCGCCCACCCTCAAGATCGAAGGTCAGCTTGTGAATCTCGCCAGCCGTGTTCGTGGACCGGGGTACCTCCCAGGGGTCAGAGCTGAACACGAACCAACTGCCGGGGGAGCCGCTGATGTCCTTCACGCCCAGCCCCGACAGCAGCCGGGTGTGGGGGCCCTCGTCGTCCGGGGGGTAGGTCGACGCGATCTGCAAGCCCAGCAAGCGCAGGCCGGCGTCATCGAGGTACGACCACCAGTTCGTCCCCTGCATGGGGTTGACCTCGTAGGGCACCTCTTCAGGGCCATGAGGGCCAGGGACGGTGAGCGTGGTGGCAAAGCCAAGCATGGGTTGGGGCAGGGGGCCGAAGGTGGCTCGTCCGTCAGCGTCCCTCGGAAAGAAGCGGGTCACGAAGCCGGGCACGCCGGTCTTGCCCGGGTTGCTGCCCGTGTTGAACACCGCCCAGGACACCGGTGACTGGGCCGGGTTGCTGGTCTGCAGCGGGCTCAGGCTGCCCAGGGCCGCCAGCCGTGAGCAGTTCGGCATGAGCCCCTCGGCCATGAACTGCTGGAGCAAGCCGTGGTCCAGACCGTCGAAGGCCAGCAGGATCGTCTTGGGTGGCGCTGGCCGGGGCGTGGGCCCGGCGTCGGACACACAGCTGGCCAGGGTCGTGGTCAGGGCTGCGGTCAGGGCAGCAGACACCAGCAGCCGCTGTGTGAGTCGAGGCATGGTCGGTTCTTCCAGGTCGAGCGGACGGTTGGCAGCGTGACGTCAAGCGCCGCCGTCCCGAGGAGTTGCTTTTTCACCCGGCAGCCACGGTAGCGCGAGAGGGTGTTGGGCGACAGCCATCAGCCTCTTTGCGGGGCTTCTGGCGGTCTCGTGTCTGACGAATCCACGACCTCACCCGTGAGATCTCGATGGCGTTTGCGGTGGGTGGGTTCCGTGCGTGCATTCTTGCAGCCAGATTCCCAACAATGGCGGTCTGGTCGTGGCCTTGGGCCCCGACCGCCCTTGTTTACCCCGGAGGAACTCATGGCCACATCGGACGATTTCGAGCAGGCGTTCGCAGAGAGCGAACCGCCGCGGCAAGGCGCAGGGTGGGGAAACGGCGCTCCCAAAGGCAAACCCTTCGTGTGGGTCATCATCGCCGTGCTGCTGTTGCTGGTCATGGCGGTCATGGGCAGCGGCCAGGGCGGCATGGTCGAGGTCGACACGGAGCACGTGGCCGTGGTGGTGAACTACCTCACGGGCGAGTCCGAGGTGGTCACCCAGGCGGGCTACCAGTTCTTTCTCCCCTTCTTGCAGCAGGCCTTCCTGATCGACCGGAGCACCCAAGATTTCTCGATGAGTGGTGACCGGGACAGGGACGAGAACCACGTGCGCAAGCTCACCGTGCGGGCCCGGGATGGCAGCAACTTCTGGTTCGAGGAGATCACCATCCTCTACCAGATCCAACGGGAGCACGCCGACCAGGTGCTCCACGACTCCGGCCCTGGCGACGCCTTCAAGATGAACTGGGTGAGAGCCTACGCCCGTTCGATCCTGCGCGACGAGTTTGGCCGCTTCTCCGCCTCCGAGGTGGCTGACTCGACGGTCTACAGCCGAGCCACGAACGAGGCCAAAGATCGACTCAACGCCGCGCTGGCACCGCACTTCATCGAGATCGTGCAGATCACCACGCCGCGGCCAAAGTTTGACGCCCGCTACGAGCAGGCCATCGAAGACCGCAAGGTGGCCAACCAGGAGGTCGAGCGGATCAAGGCCCGGGCGGAGCAGCTGCTGAAGGAGCGTGAGCGTCTCGTGGCTCAGATCGAGTCCGAGAAGGCTGTCGAATACGAGGAGCTGATCGGCTCCCTTGAGCGGGACCGCATCACCGCAGAAAAGAACAGGCTGCAGGTGGAGCGCTCGGCGGACGCCTACAAGACGCGCCTGGTGGGCGACGGCGAGGCGGCCTTGGCGTCCATGGGCGAGCGTGCCCGAGGCATGGTGGAAAAGGCCCGAAAGGAAGCCGAGGGTCTGCAGGCCAAGACCGATGCCCTGGCTCAACAGGGAGAGATTCTCGTCCGAGAACGGCTCGCCCAGCGCCTGGCAGACATGGAGTTCAGCCTGGTGCCCTACACCCGCGACGCCCAACCGTCGCGACATGAACTGGAGTTTGACGACGTGGTCGAAGCGACGGGAGGTGAGCTGTGAGAGGTCTACCCAGAGGACTGGCGATCATCATCCTGATCGTCGTGGTCTTGCCCGTGGTCAGCATGGCCCTCTTCGAGCGGGTGCCACCCATGGACATCGGCGTGCGCCAGGCCATGTGGGGCGGCGGCGGGTTGTCCCAGGAGGACTTCACCACGGGCACCTACCTTGGTGTGAGCGGCGTGCACAAGTGGCACTTCTTGTCGCGGCGTACCCACTTCTTGCACTTCACCCAGAACGGCTCGAGCCAGCGTTCGGTGATGACGGAGCGGGGCGTGGAGACGACCATGTTCTATCCGCCCATGGAGCTGCGCACGAAGGACAACAACCAGATTAGCATCGACGTCACCGTGCCCTATCACATCATCCCCGGCGAAGGCTGGATGATCGTCAAGGAGTCCCGCAAGGACCAGTATCGCGGGCTGGTGAAGCGCACCGTCGAGAACGTGCTCCGTGCTGAACTGCCCGAGCTCTCTTCAGAAGATCTGCAGAGCACGGACAAGCGTCTGGCCCAGGCCGAGGCTGTCCTGCCCAACCTCAATCAGCAGCTCAAGGAGTTTCACGTCGAGGCGGACGCGATCCTGATCCGTCGGGTGCAGTTCGAGGCCGAGTACGAGGCGAAGCTGCAAGAGAAGCAGTACTTCACCCAGAAGGCCCTGCTCGATTCGGCCTTCGCGCTGCAGGCCGACGAGGAGCGGGTGACCAACTCGATCGAGAAGCAGATCGGCGCCGTGATCAAGGCCAAGACCGCCGACTGGGACAAGCGCCTGCAGGAGCAGACCAGTGACTACGAGGTCAAGATCGCGGTGATCGACGCCGGGGCCAAGGTCTACGAGTCGCGGGTGCGGGCCGAGGGCGACGCTGAACAGGTGCGTCTTGAAGCAGAGGGCCAGCTTGCGGTGGACAAGGCCGAGGCGTTGCGCAACGAGCTGCGCAACAACATCCTCAACAGCAAGGGCGGGCGGATCTTCTTGGCCTTGCAGGCCGCGGACAACCTGCGTGTGCCGAAGATCGTCCTGAACAGCAACGATCCTCGGGTGCCCTCGGTCATCGATATCGCCCAGATGTCGAAGATGCTCGTGGGCGAGCCAGAGGAGAACAAGTAGCGGGTGTTCAGGGCCTGACGAGAGTCACGGGCCCTGAGAGCAGCCCATTCACGACGAGCTGACGTCTGCAGTCCGAGACACCACCGTTGTGGATGGGCTGCCGTACCACTGGCGGTGCTGCTCCGGGCGCAGCAGCAGGGGTGACCAGAGCCAGAGCAGGCGCGCGAGGTACCAGCCCACGGCCAGGCCAAAGACCGCGAAGGGGTAGGGGAAGTCGTCGAGCCAAGCAGGCGCGGACTGGCCCAGGTACCGAGAGACACCGGTGGTCAGCCCGGCGATCAGCAGCCAGGACACCAGGCCCACCAGGCCGATGTTCAGGCCACCGATGGCCCGGGCCACCGCGTCGCTGTGCAGCACAGCCCGCAGGGTCTCCCGCTTGGGGAACATCTCTGCCAGCAGGTAGGCGAAGGCCGCCAGCAGCAGGTAGCTGTCGATGGCGATCTCTGAACCCATGGCGTGGCCCATGACCACGTGGGTGCCATGAATGAGCGCGTTGAGGGGCGGCACCGAGATCAGCAGGGCCAGGGTGAGCAAGAACAGGTTCCAGCACTTCGACAGGTGCACGAAGCGCGCGGTGACGTTGAAGTCGAGGGAGCTCTTGCGCTCACCGGAGAGCAGCTTGCTGACCTCCTTGAAGACCTCCACCAGGATGATGATCTCGAGCATGCTCACCACGAAGGCCACCCACTTGATGAAGTGGTCTTGGGGGATGTGATAGGTGTGGTGCGCCGAGTTGGTGAACGAGTTCAGCAGGCCGATGCCAAAGAGCGAGAAGGTGATGCGCGACTGGGCGATGCGTTTGTCCCGGGTGATGCGCTCGGCGATGTAGATCAGGCAGCCGTAGACCATCTGGTTGAACGAGGCCACCAACGACCCGCAGGACTTGAACTGGATCTGCAGGTCGACCACGGGCTGATCGCGCACGCCGGGCAGCAGGTAGGCGTGGCCCTCAGCGAAGGTGTAGAGAAAGAAGAGGATGCCTGCGGACCACATGTACACGTACACCGGACGCTGCCAGAACCCGCGCCAGACCTTCGAGAAGAAGGTCCAGGCGAAGAGTAGCCAGCCCACGTAGATGAGCAGGGAGAAGACCGGGTGAAAGCCCAGGTACTCCCGGCCCGAGGTGATGCCCAGGGGCAGGGTGACCAGGACGCCGAGCCCGGCCAGTCCCCAGCAGACGAGTTGGGCCTTGAAGCGCAGCTTGTCGCCGTCGCCGGGAGGCCCGAAGCTCGCGAAGAGGAAGCGGCTGACCACGGTCACCGCACCGAGGAAGATCCAGGCAGAGGCGAAGGTGGTGTGGAGGGGGCGCAGCTGCACCAGGCTCACGCCCGCGGCGGCCATGGTCTCGCCGATGGCCGGCAGGTAGTAGAGCGCCGCGAAAGCGCCGAGCGAGAGGGACAGCACGACGCAACCCAGAGCGCTGCGCATCAAGGTGAAGACGATTCTCTCGCCGTCGTCGAGCCTGCCGCCGTGCATCAGTACTCCCACCAAGGCAGGTCGAGGATGGACCAGTCGCCTTCGCTGTGGCGGGTGACCTCGAAGGTGTGTCTGATCGACTCGCCGTTGCGGTCCAGCCAGGTCAGAAAGTCGGTGAGCGCGTCCAGGTCGTCTTCGCTGAAGCCGAAGCGGGGCATGGGGGTGCCCGGAATGCCCGCGGCGAGCACGTCGCGCACGCCTTGTGGGCCCAGGCGCGTGATCGCTGTGGTCAGGTCGGGAGCGCCGTAGTCGCTGGCGTGGTTGGGCAGGTGGCAGGCCACGCAGCTCTGAGCCAGGGCCAGGGCAAGGCCGGAAGCGGGGGCGTCGTCACCGGCCACCTGGACGAGCAGCTCTCCCGGCGGCTGCCACTCGGCGTGGCGCGCCTGTCCTCTGCCGCGGGCGGACATCTCCTCGAGAAAGCAGGTCAGGTCGGCCCGGGCGTCGGGGTCCAGATCGAAGGGCGGCATCTGCCCCGATCCCAAGGTGAGGATGTGCTCCAGGCGCGCCTCGCTGAGCCGCTCCACCACGTTGGTCAGGTCTGGCCCCAAGAAGCCGCCGAAGCCGAAGAGCTGGTGGCAGCTCTGGCAGTTGTGGTCATGCCAGAGGGCTCGGCCACGGGCGCCCGCTGGCGAGAGGGGCGGCTCGGTGCGGCCTGCGGGGTCGGCGTAGACCATCCATGTCTGCAGGCAGAACGCGCAGACGAGCACCGCGATCAGCAGCTTGCGAGCGGAGGGGGACATGCCCACGAGCAACGCACACCGTCGCTTGACTGTCAATCTATCATTTGACCGCCGAGGCGTTTGAGGCTCTCTGGCCCGGGCGATCGGCGGCCTCCCTGGCGTATAGTGTGGCGCTGGAGGCGACGATCGAAATCTCTGACGTGTACGACGAGCTGCACGCCCTGGCGGCGCACAAGTTCAGGGGTCAGCGGGGCAATCACACCCTGCAGGCCACCGCCCTCGTGCACGAAGCGTGGATGCGCATCGCCGATCGGGACGAGGGCGAGTTCAACGATCGCACGCACTTCATGGCCGTGGCGGCGCGGGCCATGCGGCACGTCCTGGTCGACCACGCCCGGCGCATCGGGGCCTTGAAGCGCGGCGGCGATCAGCACCGGGTGACCCTGCAGACGGGCGATGGTGCGGGCCGCGTCGCGCCGCCCACGGATGTCCTCGATCTGGAGCGGGCCCTGGGTCAGCTCGAGCAGCGCGAGGACCGCCTGGCCCGGGTGGTCGAGTTCAAGTTCTTCGCGGGCATGACCATCCCCGAGATCGCCGGCGCCCTGGGCGTGTCCGAGATGACCGTCAGCAACGACTGGCGCCGGGCCCGCATCTGGCTGACCCGCGAGCTGGAGTGATGGCCGAGCACGGCGCCGCGGTCAGCGAACTCATGGCCGAGTGTCTGGCCCGGCTCTCCCTCGGGGGTGAGCTGGGTCTGGACACGCTCTGCGCCGAGCATCCCGCGCAAGCAGACGAGCTGCGCCGGCGCATGGACCGGCTGGCCGACCTGGGCATGCTCGGAGGCGCCGAGACCACCGACCCCGAAGTGGTGGGGCCGTTCACCGTGGCGGGCTTGCTGGGCCAGGGCGGCATGGGCCGGGTCTATCTTGCCCAGCAGTCCACGCCGGTCCGTCGTCTGGTGGCGCTGAAGCTCATGCACGGGGGCATGGACACGGAGCGGCTGCTGCGCCGCTTCGACGCCGAGCGCCAGGCCCTGGCCCTGCTCAGCCACCCGGGCATCTCCCAGGTCTTCGAGGCCGGTGCCACCGACGACGGTCGCCCGTGGTTCGCCATGGAGTACCTGGACGGCCTGCCGCTCACGGACTACTGCGACGTCGAACGGCTCGACCTGCCCCAGCGCCTCGACCTCTTCTTGCAGGTCTGCGACGCCGTGGTCCACGCCCACCAGAACGGCATCCTCCATCGGGATCTCAAGCCCAGCAACGTGATCGTGGTCGAGCGCCTGGGCCGCCCCTTGGCCAAGGTCATCGACTTCGGATTGGCCAAGGCGCTCGACGAGGTCGACCGGGACCAGCTGGTGTTGACCCGCGCCGGTCAGGTCGTGGGCACGCCCGCCTACATGAGCCCGGAGCAGGCCGGGGTCACCCAACAGCGGGTCGATCTGCGCACGGACGTCTACTCGTTGGGAGTGATGCTCTACGAGCTGTTGGTCGGCGCCTTGCCGCTCGAACCGGACAGCGGCTCGGTGAACGCCATGGCCGATCTGCAGCGCCTGTTGGGAGAGGTGGAGCCAGCGCGTCCGAGCCAGCGGGTGGCCACGGCGTCTGAAGATCAGGCCGCCGCTCGGCGTACCCACCCCCGACGCTGGGCTCGGGACCTGGCCGGCGATCTCGACTGGATCGTGGCCAAGGCCATGGCCAAGGACCGCGCCGATCGCTACCCGGCGGCGTCAGCCCTGGCAGATGATCTTCGTCGGTATCGGGCCGATCAACCGGTCCTGGCTGGCCCGCCGACGGCGAGCTACCGGGTGGCCAAGTTCATGCGCCGCTATCGCCGCGAAGTGGCGGTGGCAGCAGTGGGACTGGTGGCCCTGCTGGCGGCCCTGGTCAAGGTCACCTTGCTGGCCGACGAGCTGGGCGGTGAGCTGGACAACTTCAACCTGCTCGCCCGCGAGATCGAGGTGGCCGAGCTGGTGCGGGTGGCCGAACAGGACCTGTGGCCCGAGACTCCTGAGACCGTCGCCGCCATGACGTCCTGGCGCGGTGATGCCACGGCGATCCTCGACGAGGTGCCCGGGTACCAGGCCCTCCTCGACGACCTCGCCAATGAGGCCACCGAGAGCGACGGCGTGCTCACCTTTGATCAGCCTCGGGACGGCTACCTGCACGACCACGTGGCGCTCCTGCTCCAGGCCCTGTCGGCCTTCACCGGCGAGGCGGGCTTGCTGGCAGAGATCGAGGCCCGCAGCGAGTGGGCCGAATCGCTCGCAACGCGCACGGTCACCGACCACCGCGACGCCTGGGACCGTGCCCGGCGCAGCATCGCCGATGAAACCGAGTGCCCCCTGTACGGCGGCCTGACCCTCACGCCCCAGGTCGGTCTGGTGCCCCTCGGGCAGGACCCGCACAGCGGCCTGTGGGAGTTCGCCATGCCGCGCCCGGGTGCGAGCTTGCCGGGGGGCGAGCCAGGCAGCTGGGTGATCAGCGGAGACACCTGCATGGTGTTCGTGCTGATCCCCGGCGGCACTCTGCACCAGGGCGCTCAAGGTGACGACCCCGCGGGCCCCGGCTATCTCCCGGGGCTGAGTCGCTCCGAGCGGGGTGGGCAGACCGTCGACCTCGCACCGTTCTTGCTCTCGAAGTACGAGATGACCCAGGGGCAATGGTCGCGCTTCGTGGGCAGCAACCCGTCGCACTATGGCGCCGCGGCGGGCGACGAGCAGGGCCTGGCCCATCCCGTCGAGCAGGTCAGCTGGAACCAGTGCCTGACCACGTTGTCGCGCCTGTCTCTGCAGCTGCCCACGGGCGCCCAGTGGGAGTACGCAGCCCGGGCCACCAGCCCCTCGCCATGGTGGACGGGCTTCGCCGACCCGCCGCCGCCGGGCTGCGGCAACCTGGCCGACAAGAGCTGCCTGGACAACATGGGACGTCACGCGGGCATCGATCAGTTCGACGAACAGTACGACGACGGCTGGGAGCGTCACAGCGCCGTGGACACCAGCGCGCCCAACCCGTTCGGTCTGCATAACGTGATCGGCAACGTGTGGGAGTGGTGTCGGGACGAGGGCTGGCAGTACGCCGACTCCCGCCCCCGAGAGGGCGACGGCTTGCGGCTGGCGCTCCAGCCGGGAGCTTTCGAGAATCGCTCACGAGAGCTGCGGGGCGGGTCCTATCTGAGCACCTTCATGAAGTCCCGCTCGACGTTTCGCTTTCTGCAGGCCAGGGAGGGCGCCAACTCGGTGTTTGGCTTGCGGCCCGGTCGCGCCTTGCAGCGCTGATCTGGGCTCTGGGGCCAGGCCTGATGAGGGGCCATGGCAGGGCTGCGGGTTCCAAGAATCCCGAGTACTCTTGTGGGGTGCTCTCGACTCTTGCGTTTGAACCTGTCGAGGGGTGTGTGCCGTTCTCCCCGGCCTTCGGCCCGTCGCCCCATCCTCTGCTCTGGTTCTGTTGCCATGCGTCTCACTCTGACCCTTCTGTCGCTCTTGGGGCTCTGTTCCCCGGGCTTGCGGGCCCAGTCTGATGGCCCGTTGGTCGCGCCTCCCGCCTTCATCCTCGTGGGCCCCTCGACCGAGTCGTCGTCGGGCACCCTGGCCACCGATGTGTTTCATCGCAAGACGGCGGGCTTCAAGCCCTACGGCCCCGAGGTCACGCCGGTCGGTGTACTCGAACCGATCTTCACCACCACCAAGCTGTTCGGTGGGGGCGTGGCGCCGCCCACCTTCGAGGTCAACGCCTACTCGGTGGGCCTGGACATCGTCTTGGCCACGGTTCCGGTGGGAGGCCTCTCCAGCGTGGCCGTGCCGCCGGGAGCCTGGGGCGCCATCGAGTTCTCGGTCACCCGAGGCACGGCAGGCGCGCCAGGCAGCCTGATCGAGGCCGAGGTGGCCGCACCGGACGGCGCAGGCGCAGACCTGTTCACGCTCATGGTGCCCGGGTCGTTCCTGCCCGCGCCGGTGTTCCCCTGCTACCCGCAAGACCGTCCCCAGCGTGGCCAGGACGCCACCGAGATGGACCTCTACGCCGGCGGCTCACAGGGCGAGATCGCTGCCCTCGATTTCTACACCCCGCTCTACGAGGCCGGGCCGCCCGTGCGCCCGTTGCTGCCGGACGAGCCCACGGTGTTCTTCTCGGTCTCCCACGACGCGGTCTTCCCGCCGGGGCCAGGCGTGAGCACGGTGCCGCCGAGCTGGTTCGGGGGATCGCTGCCTAGCTCGGCCACCATTCTGAGGACCACCTGGATGAAGACGGCGGGCATCTGGTCCACGCCCGTGGTGCACCTGCCCTACTTCTCTCTGGGCCTCGACGTCGAAGACGACATCGACGCCCTGGCCGTGGAGCAGGGCAAGTGCCTGCTGCTCTTCTCCATCGCCAAGACGGCGACCTCGACCTTGGCCCAGCAGCTGCAGATCGCCAGCTGGCCCTGCCCTGACAGCGCGAGAGGTGTTGAGCCTCCCCCGGGTGGCTACACGGCGGGCGTCTCTGCAGGTGTCTACGTCACGGGAGGTGCCGGTTCACCGTCCGTGGCGGCCCGCACGCAGGTCGGCACAGACGGTGACGTGGACGGTGTCTGCACCGTCGATCCCGGGGAGCAACAGCCCGCCCTGGCGATCTCCTATGGCTCGCCCTACAACGCCATCACGCCCCTGAAGAGCCTGGGCTCGGGCGTCTACCGCGACTCTGGCGCCTCAGGCCCCACGTTGACCATGACCGTCACCGGGCTGCCCATCGGGCCCCTGGCGCCGCCCGCCTTCGCCGAGTTGTGGGCGGGTACGCCGACCATGGGTGGGGGCTACCTCTTGTTTCCCGCGCCGTTCTACTCGGAGCTGCTCGACGGTTCGGTGCCCTTCGATTCTCGGGACGTCTCCTTTACCACCCCGGGCCTGGCCGTGATCTCAGGCCTGTCCGTCGACTTCTTCTGGGTCGTCCGGCCATCGGCGACGATCATTCCGTCGTCGGCCATGTTGCGCATCCTTCTCTGAGGAGATCTGGTCTGGCGTAGAGCGCTGTCGTGCCTCGGCCCGCGGTCCTCTGCGCCCAGGGTCGTGGTGTGGTGTTCTTGGGGCCATGCTGAAACTGTGCCCTGTCTTCCCGACTGGTAGGCTCTGCGGCAGCCTCCCCAGATCGCCGGACAGCGCCCCCATGAAGATCTCACGCCTCGCCCTGCTCGTTGCCTCCCTCTGCGCCTGTCTGTGCATGGTCTTGGAGGCCTCGGCCCAGACCGCCGAGACTCTCGGCGAGAGCGCCGAAGTGCGCGCCGAGCCAGCCGCAGCCCACGCCGAGTCCACCGCACTGCGAGGCCAGTCGACCGAGGCTCAGGGCGAGCCCGCTGCCCTGCAGCTGCAGGCCGGCGACACCATCGCCCTGCTGGGCGGCAGCCTGGCCGAGCGCATGCAGCACCACGGCTGGCTCGAGACCCGCTTTCAGCGCCGTGTGCCCGAGCTCGGGCTGACCTTTCGCAACCTGGGCTTCTCTGCGGACGAGCTGACCATCCAGCAGCGCACGTCGGGCTTCGGCAGCTGGGATGAGCACCTCACGCGCATCGAAGCCGATGTGATCTTCGCCTTCTTCGGCTTCAACGAATCGTTCGCCGGTGCCGAGGGCTTGGCTGACTTTCACCGTGACCTGAATGACTTCATCGATCACACCCGGGCGCAGCGCTACCACGGCGAGGCGACGCCCCGGCTGGTGTTGTTCTCACCGCTGCCCTTCGAAGAGATGGGAGACCCGGCGCTGCCGTCGGCTGACACCGAGAACGCACGACTGCTGCCCTATGCGACGGCCATGCAAGAGGTCGCTGCCCAGCGCGGCGTGCCCTTCGTGGACCTGTTCTCGGCTGTGGCGCGGCAGCGCGCTGCGCTCGCCTCGTCTGGGGCCGGGCCTGACGGTTCGCCTGAGGCCGCGCGGCTGACCCTCAACGGCATGCAGCTCACCGAACAAGGCAACAAGGTCGTCTCGGGCATCATCGCTGACGAGCTGCTGGGTGAACTCGCCGAGAGCGAGGCGACCCTGGCGGCCCATGAGTCGCTGCGGGAGCTGGTGCTGCAGAAGAACCTGCTCTGGTTCAACCGCTACCGGGCCACGGACGGCTACAACGTCTACGGCGGTCGCTCGTCGCTGACCTACGACGGGGTGACGAACTTCGAGGTGCTGCAGCACGAGCTGATCGAGATCGACGCCATGGTGGCGAACCTCGATCGGGACATCCACGCCTCGGCGCGGGGGGAGCCCGCGCCCGAACCCTTGCCCGTGCCTGCGCCCATCGACGTCGCGACCAATCGCCCGGGCCCCTTGGCCGACGGCTCCTACCCGTTTGCGTCGGGCGAAGAGGCCCTGGCCTCCATGACCGCCGCGCCGGGCATGGAAGTGCAGCTGTTTGCAGACGAAGGTCGCTTCCCGGCCCTGGTCAATCCGGTGCAGATGTCCTTCGACACCCAGGGGCGGCTGTGGGTGGCGACCTGGGCGACCTACCCTCACTGGGCGCCGGGGCAACCCATGAATGACGCCTTGCTGATCTTGACCGACACCGACGGCGATGGCTCGGCAGACACCTGCGAGCCTTTCGCCGACGACCTGCACAACCCCACGGGCTTCGAGTTCTGGAACGGCGGCGTGCTGGTGGCCAACCCGCCAGACATCCTCTTCTTGAAGGACACCACCGGCGACGGCAAGGCTGACGTCCGCGAGCGGGTGCTCTCGGGCCTCAGCTCGGGCGACACCCATCACTCGGCCAACAGCTTCGTGCTGGGCCCGGACGGCGCGCTCTACTTTCAGGAGGGCACCTTTCACCAGAGCCAGGTCGAGACCATCTACGGGCCGGTGCGCAACAACAACGGCTGCGTGTGGCGCTTCGAGCCCCGCACCTGGCGGGCCCAGCGCTACGTGCCCTACGGCTTCGCCAATCCCCACGGCCACGTCTTCGATCGCTGGGGACAAGACTTCGTCACCGACGGCACGGGCAACGTGAACTACTACGCTCTGCCCTTCAGCGGCCACGTCGAGCAGGG
>Ga0209992_10002349_pt1 | contig 17550 bp, 22 predicted proteins | sample 2SBtaG_2_FD_182564 | JGI IMG/M metagenome (GOLD analysis project Ga0209992, IMG submission 182564) | Deep subsurface microbial communities from Kolumbo volcano to uncover new lineages of life (NeLLi) - 2SBTROV12_ACTIVE470 metaG (SPAdes)... | ecosystem: Environmental > Aquatic > Marine >... | reverse complement strand
ATAATACAATGTGAATTTATTCAATAAGACAATTTTGAAATTCCAAAAGTTATAGTCTTATATAGAACAAATAAAATTCAGTATTCGTTGAATCGTACAAACCAAAGCACGATAATTAAAGAAGCGATTAATTCTTATCTTGACAAAGGGGTAACCGACAAGCAGGATATCTACACCAAAGTAGTTGATGAACTTGGAGTTCCAAGACCAACTGTAAGAAGAGTTGCAAGAGATCTAAGAACTGAACTATTGCAAAAAATCCAAATCTTACAATCAGATATGCCAAAAGCAACTGTCGCTACCACTGAAGAAGACGAATAAACTCGGCTCTTTTTTCTTTTTAATTCTATTATTTTGTGATTTTTAGCATTACTGTTATAAATAATGAAATTTTCAAATAATTATGGGATATGCTGGTAACCATTTAGCCACATTAGTAACCGGAGTTTTTGCAGCAGTATTAACAGGACTCTGGCCTTATTTTGTTGACTTTGCACCAATCCTAAATTTCGTGTTCATCATGGCAGTTCCAATCACATGGTTCTTGACTTTCACATGTTGGATATCTCAAAGAAGTACTGATTATATGCATAATCACGCACCAACACACGCTGAAAAAAAAAGCTTGAGTAGCACACAAACAATTCAAACTACAACTACAGGTTCTCAAGTAAGTCTTTCAGACATTAAGCAAATTCAAAATGAATTAACTCTTGAACTAAGTAATGTAAAAGAAACTGTTAAACTAAAAGACAGTGAAATTGAAAGATTAAATCAAGAAATTTCAAATCTAGAAACTCTTGTACAAATTGAATCATTAAAAACCGAACTAGCTAATCTCAAAATGTTAGCTTCTGAAAGAAAAACTAAGAGTAAATAGATCCTAATCATTACAATGACAACATATTTCACCGTGATTTTCTTTACATCCAGGACAACTGACTGCACCTCCAAAATGACATTTACATGAACATAATTCAGTAGGATCTTTTTTCAAACTCAATAATACTAGTATAATGTGTTAATATTTGACTTTTGCAGTTTGTTCATACCGATTTGGAATAAATCTTTTATTCTAAAATTAGAGTTTTAATTTAATGTCAAAAAATATCATATTTGCCAATGTTATTGCTATTACATTGTAAATTGGAGGTTTTTCAAATTCTAATTCATTTGCAGAATCAATTGTTACAGAAAATAAAATTATTCCAATAAACAATTCAATAGGAATTCAAAAATCAATAATACAAATGAATATTTTAGAAAATAATAATCTTCCATGGGGTTTTGTTGAGGGAACTATAGAAAATCATGTTTCTGATTATCCAGTAATAATTCAAATATTTGATAGTGATGAATCTGTATCAGGAAATAATCATGGAGCAATACACTTTGCTCAAACTGATGTAAATGAAGACGGCTCTTACGAATACAAGTTTAGAGTTTTAAATTCTAACCATGACAATATTGAGGCTAATTTTGAGGGTAACTATACTGTAAAAATCTTCAAAGTAGTCTATTTAGATACTAACCTTGCTGTACTTTAGAAGCAAGTTCTAGAGTTTCATCCACCATTTCCTTTAATCTTGTTTGTGCATCCTCATCAGTAACAGAATTTTCAGAAACAGATTTTGTGGTTAAAAATACTGCCTTTGGATTTGTTATTACTCTGAAATATGACAACAATTGTGTGATCAGGTTTTGAACATTGATAAAACCAATATCTCCTGCAGCTAAAATTGCCATTCCTGCTACTTTACCAGCAGTTTTTTTATAATCTACGTATTCAAACAAATTTTTTAATGCAGAACTAAAAAATGAATTATAGATTGGTGTTCCTATTAACCAAATGTCTGCATCCATTATTTCTTTTGCAGCAATTTTGGTAGCTTCATTGTATTCTATATCATATCCCTTGTAACATTCAATGTCATCTTCTGAAAGATTGATAAATTTAATGTCTTGATTTTTTGATTTAGCATATTCATAAACATATTTCATTATAATTTGCGTATTTGCATTCTTTCTTGGACTGCCTGATATTACAACAATTTTCATAATTTCAGCCCTTTGTCTTTGTATTTAAATTTCCATGAATCAAAAATTAAACGGGCTTGGAGGGCTTCGATCCCTCGACCTGTAACTTAGGAGGCTACTGCGCTATCCATGTTGCGCGTCAATTTGACTCTGCGCTACAAGCCCAGCAAAAAAAACATTCTTAATTATTTAAGCGTAATCAAGATTATCTTTAATCATGGTTTGAATTTTTTTCCAGTTTTCATTTTCTTTATCATTCCATTTTTCAAAATAAACTACATCTTTCAATTCTAATCTTGGTAACCATCCTTTTGTTTCAAGATCTGGTTTTTCTGCAAATTCATCTACATATCCTAAACACAAGTAGGCAACAGGGATTACGTGTTCAGGCAAATCTAAAGTTTCTTTTAATGTGTCATTTGATAGAATACTTACCCAGCCTAAACCAACACCTTCTGTTCTAGCTGATAACCATAAATTCTGAATTGCACAACAAACACTGTAAAGTCCTGCTTCAGGAATACTTGAACGACCAATTACAAATGGTCCAAATTTTGTAGGATCATATGTTACACAAAGATTTACTGGCGATTCTAAAATACCTTCTAGTTTGAATGAAAGATATTTTGATTTCTTTGGTTCTTCTACTAATTGTGATGAACGATTTTTTTCTTCCTCAAACGATTCTTTTATTTTCTTTTTAGTATTTTGATCTTTAATTAGAATAAAATTCCATGGTTGAGAAAATCCTACAGATGGTGCATGATGTGCTGCATTAAGAATTTTTGATAAAACTTCATCCTCTATTGGCTTTGAGGTAAAATGAGATCTTACATCCCTTCTTGAATAAATTGCCTTGTAGAAACCTCTTTTTTCTTCACCAGTAAAATCTTCTGTCATCTCTTTAGTACCTCAATTCTTTCTTTTGTTAAACGTTAATAATGTCAATTATTTGATTTATTTTTCAATGGGCCTGTAGTCTAGCTGGTTAGGATACCGCCTCGACATGGCGGTGATCATGAGTTCGAATCTCATTAGGCCCACTTTTTAATTAATAACCTGTCTTGAAGTCTTTCTCAGTTTCACTCCAGGAAGTTTGAGTGATTATCTTTCCTTCAGCAGAAAAACTGGTTAATCTTTCATTTATTGCATCCTCATAAACTTCTGAATTTATTTCAGATTTGCTTAGAACAAAAATATTTTTCAATGGAATTTCTGCCCCTGAAACAAATAATGCTCTACCAGGTAGTGCTATATCTGCTGTAGAATATAATCCCGTACCTAATAATTCACCATTACCATATAGTTGAAAATCTATTTGTGAAACTGTTAATGTTTTATCACTTGGATTTGTTATCAAAAATGTAACTTCAAACTTTGCTTGATTATCTACCGTGTTCACATCTAATAGTTTCACATTTGTTAATTCAACCTCAATTAAAGCAAGTTCATCATTATCCAGACTAGCATAGAAAATAATTCCTCCCATTAATCCTAAAACCCCAACTATTGCTAGATAAACTATCAATTTACTTTGAAGTGCCATTTCAATAATTCCAGATTTGTACAACTAAAAAAGGTTGGTAAGATCCAAATACATAATATTTGATTTAAAATATCATAAACTATGACTGCTATAGAACAGGCAATTATCACTTGGATTCATCTTGTTGCAGCTGCAATATGGGTTGGCGGTTCATTATTCATTGGAATTGTATTTTCTCCACTTTTGAAAACCATGACAAATTCTATTGAAGAACGAATGCAAATAATGATTCGTGTTGGTAGACGATTTAACAAAGTCGCTGTTCCATCATTGATAATTTTAATGGTAACAGGTTTGTATACTTCACATGTTCTACTTAGCAAACCTGATCTTTTAGTATCAACTAGCTATGGGACATTTTTAATTATCAAGATTATTCTTGTGATTGCATTAATTGTTACATATGCTGTTCATGTTAGAGTAATTCGTAAAGATGTTGAAGAAAAAATTATGTCAAATCAAATGCCAGAATCTGAAATACAAAAATTAAGGAAAAAAATTATCATTCTTGGAGAAATAACTGTAGTTTTATCTATCGCCATTCTATTTTTTGCATCTTTACTTGATGCTGGTGTTTGATATGCCTTCGATAATTACATCAAAACCATAACTAGTCTGTCCAATTCCATATTTGCAACCAGTAATTTTTGATGTAACAAACAAGTTAGTCTCTAAATGTTTTGTAATTTCTTTTACTTGAAAAATTGTTTTCCCTGAACCTAAACTAGCAGGAACTACAAGCATGTCTGCTAAATTCTCATCAATAGAATAACTTTGAATGAATTTCTCTAGTTCTAAATCAAATTCTTGTGTTTTTTTATTATACAAAGCATCAATTCCCACTACAGAATTTTCATCAATACTGTAAATTAACAAGGATGCTCCTGAATCAACTGCATCTTCTAACTTTATTTCTGTATCAACAATAAAACTTGCATCAGTAAGTTTTTTTATAATTTTCTTTATTCCATTTTCAATTTCATCCTTTTCTAATTTTGAAAATGAACAAATTAATTTTACATTATTTGTTTCTCTTTTAGAAAATGTTATTGATTTTACATTTGATGGATTTACTTTTAATTTAATTTCACCATTACCTTTAGGATAATAACCCCGTTTGATTAATTCAAATGAAAAATTAATTCCCATTCTTGAATATGCATTTTTTAGTACATGCTGAGTATAATCTATAGTTGGACTCCAAAGTACATCTGTTCCACCTTTAATTTTTAAATTAAGTTGTTTTTTTGATATTGCAACTACAGGAATTAAAACTTGTAAAATTAAAGGAATACTTCCAGCAGTTCCAACATCTTCAATTAAATCCAAATTTTCAATATCACCTGGAATGAATTTTAATTCAGTAGATCCTATTTCTGCTCCAATTACTTTTGCATTTGCAACTTTTTGAAGAATAGTAATTGCTGTAAGATGCTGTGGTCTTAATCCTGAAATCTTTCTATTTTTTCTAATATTTTCTAAATGAATTGGTTTTTTTGTAATACATGAAAGTACAATTGCAGAACGTATTATTTGTCCGCCACCTTCTCCATGACCCCCATTAATTTTTAGAAAATCCATAATTTTTTCTGATTACTGCTCTTTATGATAGTTTTTTAAAAAGAAATTTTCTATAGTTTGTATGAATGGTCTTTTGATAGGAAGATTCCAACCTTTTCACTTTGGCCATCTTGAAGCATTACAATTTGCATTATCCAAGGTTGATAAATTATGGGTAGGTTTGGGCAGTTCCAATAAACCTATAGAAAAAGAAAATCCATTCACTGCAGAACAACGAAAAGAAATGATTCTATCTTCTATTGATGATTCAATGAAAGAGAAAATTTCAATTTATTTTATTCCAGATGTAGATAATCACATTCGATGGATTGAAAAAATAGATACTATTGTACCAAAATTTGACATTATTTTTTCAAATGATGACTTGACAAAACATCTGTATTCTAAAAGAAATATCCAAGTCCTTGCAATTCCTTTTCTAAACAGAAAATCTCTATCTGGAACTAATATTCGCGATCTGATAATTCGCGATCAAAAATGGGATGATCTAGTACCTAAAGGAACAAGAAATTTTTTAGAAAAGACTGGTGCCAATGAACATTTGAAAAATCTCTAATTATAAATAAACCCCGTAATAACTGGTCTTAGATAACATATGGAATATCTTTCAATGCTTCCTGGTCCAACAAATGTACCTAATAGAGTAATGAGAGCAATGCTTGCACCTATTATCAATCACAGAAGTGATGATTTTGTAGAATTATACACTGATGTTGTAGACAAGACGCAACAAGTATTTCAAACACAAAATGATATTGTAGCTTTATCTGCATCAGGAACAGGTGCTGTTGAAGCAGGTGTAGTTAATGTAGTTAAGAAAGGTGACAAAGTAATAATTCCAGTTAATGGAGAATTTAGTACTAGATTATCACAATTAATAGAAGGTCAAGGCGCAAATGTAATCAAACTCCAAACTCCACCTGGAGAAAATGCAACTTTTGATCAAATTAAAGAAGCATTTGATAACAACAAAGATGTAAAAGCATTCTATGTTGTTCACAATGAAACTTCAACAGGAACAATGGTAAATTATCTTGATAAAGTATCTGACTTGACCTCAAGAAATGACGCATTTTACGTTGTAGATTCAGTTTCATTACTTGGAGGCGCTGATCTTCAAGTTGACAAATGGAATATTGATGTCTGTTTAACTGGTTCTCAAAAAGCAATTGCAGCACCACCTGGAATTTCTCCAGTATCTGTTAGTGCCAAAGCTAAAAAATACATGATCGAAAATCCTCCCCCAACTCACTACTTCAATTTAGCAAGATACTTCAAATATTATGATGAGGAAAAACATACTCCTTTCACACCAGCATTACCATTGATGTATGCATATAGAGAAGCATTATCTGTAATGTTAGAAGAAGGACTACAAAATGTGTTTAAACGTCATAAAGTTTGTTCAGATTCATTATACTCTGGACTAAGTGCAATGGGTCTTTCTCCATTTGCAAAAGAAGAAGATCGTTCGATTTCCATTGTAGCATTAAATTACTTAGATGGACTTGAAGACAAAACTTTCAGAAGTACACTGGCTGACAAATTCAAAGTACTAGTTGCAGGTGGCTTTGGTAATCTTAAAGGAAAAGTATTCAGAGTTGGATGTATGGGAGAAGTTAGTCCATATCATGTTATGAGAACTATTTCTGCAATTTCATCTACACTATCAATGATGGGATATGATGTTGATGCTCAAGCAGGTCTTAAAACTGCAGAAGAAAAACTTAAAGCTCTCTAAACCCTGTTAACTTAATATAAGGAAATTCGAGACCGATCACATTGACATTTGATAAAGGATCATTAATTCTAGTAGATTATACTGCAAAGGTAAAAGATACTGAAGAAATTTTTGATACCACAATTGAAGAAGATGCAAAAAAACATTCTATTCATGAACAAAATGTCAAGTATCAACCAAAACTAGTTTCAATAGGTGAAGTTTCTTATCCTGTTTTAAAAGGACTTGATGAAGCACTTGCAAAAACTGCTGTTGGCGATAAACTCACGGTCGAAGTAACACCAGACAAAGGTTTTGGTGAAAGAGATTCTGGAAAAGTTAGAATGATTCCTATTAGAAAATTAGGAGAAGATGCAGAGAAAGTTTCAGTTGGTGATACAATTGAGGTTGATAATAAAAGAGGAATTATTCGTTTTATTGGCTCTGGTAGAGTACAAGTAGATTACAATCATAGATATGCAGGAAAAACAATTCTGTTTGACGTTAATGTTCTCAAATCACTAGATTCTCCAAGTGATAAAGTAGATGGAATTCTAAAAAATAGATTACCAGTAGAAGATTCAAAAATTGCATTTGATTTAAAAGATAAAGAAGCAAGTGTTGTAATTCCTGAAGAAATTTTACGTGCTGATGGATTACAAATTATGAAACACTTTATTCAACTAGATGTTTTCAAATTTGTTCCAACATTAGAAAAAGTGAGTTTTGTTGAAACTCATGTCAACAAACAAGCTCAGGAAAAGAAACCTGAAGCAAAAGAAAAAGCTCCTGAACAAAAAACTGCTTAAATTATACTAGTACTCTTTGCAAGATTTTTTGCTATTTTCTCAGTCATTTTAATTTCTTTTAGAATTGTATATCGTTCTGGTCTAAGTTCTTGTGCAATCATTAAAGCTTGAATTACTATATCTGGTTTAAGACCTAATTGTTTTGCAGTAGTAGGTGCTCCTACATTTTTTAATGTCTTTACAATTTTTTTCCAATCTTTTCCTTGTAACTTTGCAATCATTATAGATCCTAATCCACATTTTTCTCCATGAAGTCCAATTCCTGGAGCAAGTTTGTCAAGTGCATGAGAAACTAGATGCTCTGCACCAGAACATGGTCTACTACTTCCAGCAATACATGATGCTACACCTGCACTGATCAAACCTTCTACAATTACTCTAGCATCTAATCCTTTTTTAGCAAATTCAGAAGAATTCTCCATAACAATTTCTGCACTCATCAAGGCTAAATCTGCAGCATATCTTCCATAGTACTCTTTTTTCTTCTTGTGACCTAATTGCCAATCTTTTACTGCTGTAATATTGGCAATAAGATCTCCACAACCACTTGCCAGCAACTTTGCTGGAGCCTTTTTGATAATATCAATATCTACAAAAACCCCCATAGGAGCAGTTGCTACAATAGAATGAGGCTTGTCGCTTTTTACTGATACAAATGGACTGGCCATTCCATCATGAGATGCAGCTGTTGGAAGACTTACAAATGGCTTACCTAAATTATATGAAATTAATTTTGCAGTATCTACAGAACGTCCTCCACCAATCCCTGCAATTAAATCAGAATTATCTTTTTTAACGTCTTTTTGTATTTGATTTAATGATTTTATTTGATTATCTATTGATGTATGCCAAATAAATTGAATTTTTTTTGTTTTTAATGAATTTTCAATTTTTTTCTTTAAAATTTTTTGAACATTTGTACCTGCAATCAAAGATACTTTTTTTGGTTTGTTTAATGAAATTAGAAATTTTCCAAAATCATTGATGTTCTTTTCTCCAATCTCAATGAGCCTAGGTAATTCCATTCTGTGTGATTGCATGCGATCTTGATTTTTTATCATTATTTATGATTTCAAGGGATCAAAAAGTTATTTAAAAGGGTGAGATGCCACTTATTTTATAATCATAGGTGTATTTTTTGTCGAATAATGTTGAAGAAAAAATTTTGCATGGGACTACCACTGTAGGTATCAAGGCTAAAGACGGTGTCGTATTATGTGCTGATATGAGAGCAAGTGCAGGCTATTTTATTGCAAATAACAATACTATGAAAATTCAACAAATTGATCAACATGCAGGACTTACTTTAGCAGGTGGTGTTGCCGATGCACAAAATATTGTAGATATCTTACGTTATCATTCTAATCTTCACAGAGTTGAAAAACAGGGTGACATTTCTATTCATTCACTTGCAAGATTATGCTCATTGATATTTCATCAAAACAGAGGATATCCATTCATGGCTGATATCTTACTTGGTGGATATGATTCAAGTGGCCCTTCATTGTTTAATGTTGACATGTTTGGTTCAGTTGAAGAGAAATCATATGTTACAACTGGTAGCGGTTCTCCAGTGGCCTATGGTTTACTTGAAGAAGAGTATAGAGAAGATCTCACAGTTGAAGAAGCAAAACAAGTAGCTCTACGAGCTGTTAAAGCCGCAATAGTTAGAAACATTGGTACAGGCGATGGAATTAACGTCGCAATTATGGACAAAGACGGTTTCCGTCTATTAACCGATGAGCAAAAGAAAGCCGTCATCGAACTTTAGTGATTTAATGCAAAGAAAATATCAAGAAAAAGAATTACCTCCTAGTAGCCAGAATATAATGGCCACCATACTGCAAAGTATACCAAAAGAGGCAAGTGTTACAAAAATTGAATATGAAGGACCAAGAATTGCTCTTTATACAAATTCTCCACGTTACTTGATGGAAAACAATGATACTATTTCCAATCTAGTTAACATAATTAAAAAAAGAATTGTAGTTAGAACTGATGAATCAATTAGAAAACCTGAAGAAGAAGCTAGAAAAATTCTAGCAGAATGTGTTCCAAAAGAAGCAAATCTTCAAGGAACTATTTTTGATACAGCAACTGGTGAAGTATCTGTTGAAGCAAAAAGACCATGGTTATTACAGAGAAATGCAAAAGAATTCAATCACGCCGAAGTAACTGAAAAAATAGGTTGGAGATTACGAGTAAGAAAAGCAACTACTATCCCTTCACGCACTATTCAAACAATTAATGCTACTCTAAAACAGGCATCATCTGAAAGAAGTAAGCAACTCAAACAAGTTGGTGATGAAATATTCAGACCTAGACTATCTCAAAGAACCGAAGTTTCTCTTTACACCCTTGGAGGATTTGGTCAAGTAGGACGATCTTCTCTATTGTTATCTACTCCTGAAAGTAAAATTCTCATTGATTGTGGAATAAACCCTGGAGCTCGCTCTCCTATGGATGCATTTCCCAGATTAGATTCTCTTAACATTACTCTTGATGAACTTGATGCTATAGTTATTGGACATGCACACTTGGATCATACTGGATTTTTGCCAACATTATGCAAATATGGATACAAAGGTCCTATCTATTGTACCGAACCCACACTTCCAATGATGAATTTAATCCAACTAGATGCAATCAAAGTAGCTGCTGCACAAGGTAGAACTCCAATTTATGCAGAACGAGATGTAAAACAGCTAATGAGACAAACAATTACTTTACCATATGGAACTGTAACTGATATTTCACCTGACATCAAACTTGTACTTGCCAACGCAGGTCATATTCTTGGTTCTGCTTTATGTCACTTTCACATTGGAAATGGTGATCATAATTTTGTTTATTCTGGTGATATTAAATTTGGAAAAAGTATTTTGTTTGAAGCTGCCAGTTGGAATTTCCCAAGAGTAGAAACATTATTGATTGAAAGTACATATGGTTTGAAAACAGACATTCAACCTTCTAGACAAGAAGTCGAATCTGCTTTCATTAATGCTGTAAACAATACTTTAGCAGATGGAGGTAAAGTCTTAATTCCAATACCAGCAGTTGGACGTGCTCAAGAAATAATGATGGTAATTGATCATTACATGAAATCAGGAGAAATGGTTGAGGCACCTGTATTTACAGAAGGTATGATATCTGAAGCATCAGCAATACATGAATCATATCCTGAATATCTTGCAAGAGAACTCAAACAAAAGATTCTAGAAACTGATGATAATCCATTTGATTCAGAATACTTTACCAATATTGAGCATGCAGATGCTAGGGAAGAACCAATGAGGGATAATTCACCATGTATAATCTTGGCAACCTCTGGAATGTTAGAAGGTGGACCCGTTTTGGAGTATTTCAAAAATATTGCACCTGATAAAAAGAACAAAGTATTGTTTGTTTCATATCAAGTAAATGGAACATTGGGAAGAAGAGTACTTGATGGTTCAAAACAAGCTACTATGTTAGGTAAAGAAGGTAAAGTAGAAGTTGTTTCAATAAACTGTGGTGTTGAAAAACTAGATGGTTTCAGTGGACACAGTGATTATAATCAATTAATGTCATTTGTACAAAGACTAAGACCAAAACTTCGTCGTGTATTAGTTAATCACGGAGAACGAAGTAAATCAGAAAATCTTGCAATGAATATCAGACGTATGTACAAAGTACCTGCACATTATCCACAAGTTCAAGAAGCAATAAAATTATTTTAGATCGTATTCAGGCTTCCAGATCTTAATACTGGATGGAGCAACAATAATTCGTTCCTCCCCTAATCTTGCAATTTCAGCATCTTCAGCTTTTGCAATTGAATACAACTCTTCAACTACTTTGCGTAGTTGCTCCACATCTTTTTGTGCTAAGGGTGTAACTCTTAGAATCAAAATCATATCTTTTTTGATATCTTCTTTGATTGAATGTACATCACTGATATCTCGTATAGTAATGGCTTTCAAATATGTGGGATTTTCTTGTTTTTGCATCCTTGATGAAAATGAGATCTACTTCCTCAAAAACTCTTCCTTAGTTTTAACTAATTTTTTAAAAATTCCACGCCTACATTCTAAATTTAATGTAAGATTCTTCTTCAGCACATTCTGCGCTAATTTCTTCAATTGAATCTCCATTTTTAACAGAAACAATACTGTGTTCAGTTTTTGGTGCATCTGAATATCTTAAAGTTACTGCAGATGCAAATTCTACATGTAATTTTGCCTTTTTACCACGTAAGATTGAAACTGGTCCAACGTAATCTTTGGCCTCAAGTAAAATATCCCCTGGTAGTGCTAATGCTTTGATCATTTCATTTTCATCTTTATTTCTTCCAACAACAAATTTTGTTTCTTCATCTAATCTAAAATGTCTTCCAATTTTTAGTAAATCAATTTCATTTATTGTAGGAGTTTCAATATGATCAAACAAATCTTTAGCTTTAATTCCAAATTGTGGCTCTGTTAACAAACAACCACCGCCTGCATTTGGTGGATTTTCAATTCCATATTCTTTAGCCATCTTCATTTGAATTTTTCTTTGTCTTCCTTTAATCATTCCAAGATTTTCTCTTTTAATCAAACCATCTTTTTCAGCATCTGATGGCGGTAATAGTCCCGCTGATAATGGTCTAACAATTTTCCCTTTCAAGTTTGATTCATTTTCAATAATATGTAATGATGGTGCATGTTGACTCATTGGACGTTGACCTAGTACTTCACCTGAAATAATAAACTCTGCACCAATATCTTCCATGTGTTTTTTTGCAGCATCAAACATCATTGTTCTACAATCTACACATGGATTAAAGCCAGCACCAATTCCATGTTTAGGATGCTTTAACATCTCAATGTATTCATCACCAAGATATACTGTTTTTAAATTCACATTAAGATCATCTGCTCTTTCTCTAATTTCAAATCCACACCCTCTTCCACAATCAAAATCACAAAATGGAGTTTTAATTGCAACAGCTGAAACATCAAAACCTTGTTCTTGCATCATTCTTACTGCAAGTTGACTATCTAATCCTCCAGATAACAAAGCTACAACTTTCTTCTTTTCTTTCTCTTCAGCCATTGCGATCTGGTTCAATTTTCCATATACAAACTTTACATCATACATAAATTGAGAATTGGAGATTATCTTGTATGAAGCAGCGTAGAAAAAATCTTCTAAAATATGCCCAAAAGATCGATTGTGATACTTTGGTAACATTCGAGCCTGAAAATCTATTTTACATGACTGGATTTTGGGGTGAAGCAATTGGATTACTTGAAAAAAATGGAAAAACTACCATTATTGCACCTGAGCTAGAAGTTGGAAGAGCAATAGAAGAATCTGAAGACTGTGAAATAATTACGGCTGAACGCGGAGAAGGTCTGATCGCATCTTTAATCAAGAAAATAAAGAAAAATCGAGTTTGTACCGATTGTCAAAATTACTCTATTATGATGTCATTAAAAAAATCAATACCAAAAATAAAATCATCAACTGAACCATTTTACAATTCTCGGATCATCAAGGATGAGAAAGAAATCCAAATTCTCAAAAAAGCTTCCAAAATTATTGATGAAATGTTCCAAATTTGTTCAAAAAAGATGAAAGTTGGCCAAAAAGAATCAGAATTACAAACAATTTTGATGACATATGCAATGGAACAAGAAATGTTTGATACTGGTTACAAATCTACACTAAATCCATTGATAATTGCAGGAGGTCCAAATGGTGCACTTCCACATGCACAAGTAACTAACAGAAAATTCAAAAAAGGTGATCTTGTAGTAACTGATCTCACGTTAAGATACAAAGGATATGTTTCTGATGCAACTAGAACTTTTGCACTTGGAAAGATTTCTTCTCAAGCAAATGAAGCATATGAAATTGTTAAAGAATCTCAAAAACTTGGTCTAAAATCTGTAAAACCAAATGTTGATTGTAAAGCTGTTGATTCTGCATGCAGAAAATATATTGAAGAAAAAAATTATGGACAATACTTTATTCATTCAACAGGTCATGGTATTGGACTAGAAGTACATGAATTTCCAACTGTTTCTTACAGAAGTAATACTAAGCTAAAAGAAAATATGGCAATTACTGTAGAACCCGGAATCTACATTCAAAACAAATTTGGAATAAGAATTGAAGATTCATTGATTGTAAAAGAACGACCAATTATTATGCATAAATTTACTAAAGATTTAGTTACAATCTGAGCCTAATCATAATAATTTACTAAATCAATTATGTATTTTGCATCTGGATTGTTTGAAGAAATTTCCTCAGAATTTACATTTACATTCCAATCATAATTCATTTCACCATTATGTGATTTGAAATTAAAATTTACATTGTATTCTTCAGAATCTATAGATGTCACAACTAAATCAACGACAGTCTTTTTATGATCATAGATTTTTTCATTGGGATATTCTTCATCTATTTTATTCTCTAATGCTTGCAAAACTGTTAATCCATCATTATTTGGACCATCATATTTCATTAAAATATCTACAACTAGTTGTTCTTCAGCTGAAAATTCTGGTAAACTCTTCTCTAGTGTTCCTTTGGTATATTCAGGAATTACAAATACTACTAACATTGCGATCAAAGCAAGATAGATTGGAGCTCTCTTTTTCAAGAATGACTTGAAATCATTCTTTTTTGGTTTTTCCTCTTCTTTCTTTTTCTTGTCTTTGGCCATTTCTCTTAATTTTTAGTATTTTGCTGTTAAAATTAAAACTTCCCAAGGAAATTGTATAATTCCATTTCTTTTTGTGTGTGGTTTGGTATTTTCTCTAATCATTTCTTTGAGTTCTTTCCTTTGTGATTTATCAAGTGAGTTTAATTTTTCTTTAATTGGCTTTGCAACATATTTGAGATAATTTCTCCAATAATCATCAAAATTGCCTGGACTATACTTGAAAGTATAATCTTTGACTATGATGTTTGAAAATCCAGATTTTTTTACCTCGTCTCTAAATGATTTTTTTGTACCGAATCTATCCAAGTCTGGAGTTCCTGGCGGAATATACTCTGGAATAAACTGAGTAACAGCATCTAAAATATTTCCAAAATATGGTACTTTATCTCTATGACCATGCACGGACATGCCTAATTTGCCTGATTCTTTGAGACTTTTTCTCATATTTTTCAGAGCCTTTGATGCATTTGGAAAAAAAAACAATGCATATTGACATGTAATGATATCAAACTTTTCTTTAAATGATAAATTTTCAGCATCAGCATTTAGAAAAAACAAATTGGGCGTTTTGTTATTCCATTTTTTTGCAATCTTTATTGCAGTAATTGAAGTATCTGCACCAATTACATATCCAGTTTTACCAACTTTTTGAGTTAATTTTTTTGTAACGACTCCTGTTCCACATGCAACATCAAGTATTTTGTTTCCTTTTTTAATATCAACCAAATCTACTAACTTCTTTGTACTTGCAAATGGTCCTTTATCTTCAGATGCCCATCTTTTATGATATCTTGGTGCAACCTCATTCCAGATTGTCATATTTCGTTTTTTATATTCAGATTGTTTCAATCTTTTTTAATATCATCTAAATCTGATTTTAATGTTCTTCCTGTTTCATGATAATATCTATGTTCTATCTCTTTGAGTTTTTCAGATAATCTCAACCTATCAGAATTTTTCTTTGTTTGTTTGATAATAGTTTCTTTATATTGTGAGATTAGTTTTTTAATATCAGAATTTTTCATTTTATTTTCCTTTCAATTTCTTTTCTGATAAATTTCACAATTTTTTCTTTCTTCTTCCAACCAGATGTAGTTATTTTTTTATCATCTACAAAAAATACTTGATTATAATCTGTGTTTTTTTGGTATTTTTTGCCAATATCATTTGCAATAATAATATCTGCACCTGCGTCTTTGATCTTTTTTTGTGCAGATTTGATTAATGCATTTTTGGTCATATTCGTCTCTGCTTTGAATCCAATTAGAAGTACATCTTTTTGTAATTTTTTTACTTGATCAATGATTTTTGGGGCTTTTTTGAGCCTAATTACAAGTGATTCTTTGTCACTTTTTATCTTAGATTTTGATGTTTTTTGTGGAGTATAGTCTGAAGCAGCTGCTGCCATAATTACAATATCATATTTTCTCTTCAGTTCTTTTTTTGTTTCATCAAACATCTCTTTGTTGGTTGCAACATTGATTACTTTGGCACCAATTGGTGGTTCTTCATTTGCAGGACCATAGACTAGAGTTACTTTAGCTCCTGCAGAAATTAATTCAGATGCTAAAAGTGATCCTGTTTTTCCAGAACTCAAATTTGTAATTACTCTAACAGGATCAATGTATTCTATTGTAGGCCCTGCAGTCATTAACACTTTTTTATTTTTTAATACGGATGAAAATCCAAATTTCTTTAATACATTTTCTAATACATCTTCAGGTTCAGGAGATTTTGCTTTACCTTCAATCATTTTAGGGGAAAGAAATTCAATTTTATTTTTTAAAAATTTAATATTTTTTTTAACTGCTGAATTTTCATACATTGATGCATGCATAGCAAGACACATCAAAATTGGAATTTTTGAACCAAAACCTACTGTAAGTACTGTTGATACAGGCGTATCATCAATTCCATTTGCTAATTTTCCTAACGTATTTGCAGTTGCAGGATACACTATTACTAGATCTGATTGATTATAGTCTGCTAATCTAATATGTTCTAATTCACCTGTAAGTTTTGTTATTACATCATTTCCTGTAGCCCATTTGAAATATTCTGGTTGAATTAATTTTGTAACTGCATTGCTTGTTACACATTTTACGTCTGCACCATGTCTCATCAATAATCTAGCAAGCTCTATTGCTTTGTATGCTGCAACACTACCTGCAACACATAGTACAATTTTTTTCCCAGATAATTCAACTCCATATGAGCTAACTATATCCAAAGATGGATGATCTTTTTTGTTAATTTTCTTTTTAGCTGCCAAGTTGTTCACGTAATTTCTTCAGTTCTTCCTCATTCATTGAAAATGAATTTTCTTTAGTAGGAAAATCACCAGATTCCACATCGCTTCGGTAATTTTCAAGTGATTTTACAATATCTTCAGATAAATTCATGTATCTTTTTGCAAATTTTGGTTTTATTTTGTCATACATACCTAGTAAATCCTGAACGACGAGTACCTGACCATCACAATTTACTCCAGAACCAATTCCTATAACTGGCACACTAACTGTTTCAGAAATTATTTGAGCTACTTCATGACTAACCATTTCTAAAGCAATACTGAAAACTCCTGCATCTTCGAGCTCTTTTGCGTCTTCAATTAACTTCATTGCAGAATCTTTTGTTTTACCTTGAACTTTGTAGCCTTCTGACAACATTGTAGTTTGAGGTTGTAATCCAATATGCCCCATAACTGGAATTCCTACATCCACAATAGCACTAATTGTTTCAGCCATTATTGAACCACCTTCAAGTTTTACTGCATCTGCACCAGCTTTGATTAATCTACCAGAATTATTTATGGCATCTTCAATGCTTGCCTGATATGACATGAAAGGCAAGTCTGAGACAAGTAAGGAATCTTTTCTTCCTCTACTAACAGCTTCAGTGAACATACACATTTGATCCATGGTTACGGGAATTGTATTCTCATATCCCAGCATTACCATTCCTGCACTATCTCCTACTAGCAGGACATCAATACCAGCTTTATCACATAATGAAGCTAAAGTGTAATCATAACTTGTTATAACTGAAATTTTCTTCTTTTCTTTTTTCATTTTAATTATGTCTTGAACAGTTTTATGCAATTTTTGCTCTCCTTGTTAAATTATTTTTTATTTCAATGACATTCTCTCTTAGATTT
>Ga0209992_10002347_pt1 | contig 17566 bp, 25 predicted proteins | sample 2SBtaG_2_FD_182564 | JGI IMG/M metagenome (GOLD analysis project Ga0209992, IMG submission 182564) | Deep subsurface microbial communities from Kolumbo volcano to uncover new lineages of life (NeLLi) - 2SBTROV12_ACTIVE470 metaG (SPAdes)... | ecosystem: Environmental > Aquatic > Marine >... | reverse complement strand
CAGGTTCAGGAAGTAATTCTAATTCTTGTGGTAGTTCTTCTATTACAATTGATGAATTCGGTAAATCACCAAGATAGTCCAAATTGACTTGGTTTTCATCGATTCGTAAATACGGAGTACCATCAATAAAAAAAGTTTGAATTGCGTTTCCTTTTTTCCAAGAATTATTTCCATGGTAAATTGTTGTGTAAGATAATCCATTTTTAATATCAGAAGAAATTCTTAAACGATCAACAGGAATTCCAACAGTGATTCCTTTGTCAGAATCCTGATGTCGAATTGCAACAGAAATCAAATGTTTAGAATCATAGTTTACTTCAGAAATTAAGTAATCAGCCCATTTGTTCATTATAAAAAATATTGATTATTCTCCAGTAATTAAGCAATCTAGATTAATTTGAAGCAAAAATTATCATAAATTGAAAGAAAAAAGATCTTATCGCCAAATTCATTTGATTTTTTACAAAATGGACATAAAAAATAGGGTTATAATTGGATTGAGAAGATGGTCTGCAGATGGAAATTTCCGTAGAACCATGGAAAAAATTGATTATTCATGAAGTAATTGAATACCAGTTTGATGATTGGGTTAAACAAATAGCATTTAGTACAAGATCATCAGGAGGGGCAATTCCTACAATGCAATGGACAAATGGTATTGTTTTCTCATCTGCAAATTTTCCAACAACAAATGCCACAGTTGAAGAGCAATTAAAAGGAGTGTTACATTGGTCATCAGTTTCTTTTGCAATTAAAGAAAAATTTGAAAAACAAATTGTAAAAGAAAATGCAACAATAAATTTAGTTGATGTCAGTGTAAATGAAATCTTTAAAGAATTATCAGCAAATTTGAAAACACGTTCAAAGTACACAAATCTTGAATCTGGCAATGGCTAATGAATATTGAAGAAACAATAAAAAATTGTGAAATTTATTTAAAACAAATTAATCAATATGATCCTGATCCATACTATGTAAATTATTTTTTTACTAAATTTATTGAATCTGTAAATGAGACTTTTGATATTATTTTTGAAGAAGCAGATAGAGATTTTGGATTATTTATTTCAGGAAAAATATCTCAAAAGGAATTTGATGAAAAAGCTAAAACCAAAAATGATCAAAAAGCAATTAAATTTTCTGAATGGTATTTAATGAAATTCACTGAAGAACATGAAAAACCATATCCAAATGTAATTAAAAAAATTTGTCAGTTTATGAAAAAGATGGACAAGTTACCTGAAATTAAAATAATGATCAGAGCATCAGACAGATACAAAGATGATATCAGTCAACAAATCAAAGTTAATTTAAGTAATGAGAAATTACGTTCAAAAAAAGAATTAGATGTTGAAATTAAAAGACAATTACCAATATTTTTAGAAATCATTAATCACAAAAGAAGTGAAAAAAATGAGCCTAAAGTAGAAGAAAATCAAGTTATGGCATCTGCATTTGTGGATATAGACAAACACAAGAATATCGAAATTGTTTATGCATCAGAAATTTACATTCCTGTAATGAAACGGTTAGTTGAAGAATCAAGAAGGAAAATAAAAGAATTAACAGAATGGGAATGATTTTAGTCTAATCTTCAAAACCAAATATTGGATGGTTATTCTTAATTTTGATTATTGGTAAATAGGAATACCCATGATCAAAATTATCAGAAAATTCTGGGTCTTGACCATGATTTCCCTGATATTTTACAAAATGTTTTGAAGGTTCTGAATCTAATTCAACATAATTGAAATTATAGTATACATCATCCATATCTAATGATGTAATGTAACCCATTACCCAAGAATTTTTAATTGGAAATGAATACAGAGTAAGGTTTTGTTCATCTGGAAATTCAGGATCATATGTTAATCGTGCTAAACTTCCTAAGTCATTTACTTTAATTGGATGAAATTGATCTGAGATATCTTTTGACTTTGTTGGTAATGAAGAAATTTTTGATTCCATATGTACTATAGGAGCATAATGTGAAATATTTTTTGTAGACTCTACAATATCACAAATCTCTTTTCCTGCAGTTACTTGATATGAAACATATCTTCCAGATTTTGGCATAGCAATATAAAAAATCAACAAGGTATTTGCAAGAGTCAAACTGCTTGAAAGAATTCTTGAACCATCTAATTCTTGAGAATATACTCTTTGAGGATATTCCCTAAAAGCACAAGAATATCTTGCCAAATCATTAAAACTAGATAATTCAACTAGACATTCATTCTGAGTAATTTCCAATAAAAAAATAATGAGTAAATCGTGTTTTAATGCTTTTGAATATTATAATCTAAAAACAAAATTTTTCTATTGTAGATTAGCACAAAAAAAGAGAAAATTCTCTAAATTCAATTATTTATTGTGATTTTGGCCACATTGAACTCCAAGTTTCAGTGAATTTATTCATCATTTCACCATATGCATTCATCTGTTCTAATCCAGATGAGCTTAGAGTCTTTTGCCAGTTGTCAACAAATTGTTTGAATGTTGCAGCATTAGAATCATTGAGAGCTTTTTGCCAGTTGTCACTAAGATCTTTGAAAGAATTCATTCCGGCATCAGTCATTGCTTTTTGCCAGTTTTCTCCAAATAGCTTCATAGTTTCGGCACTTGATTCAACAGTTGCTTTTTCCCAAACTTCATTGAATTTGGCTTGCATTTCTTTGCTTGAATTTTGAATTTGATCAAAAAGGGATTTCCAATTCTCAAGAGATTTTGTGTATTCTCCCCATAGTGAATCCCATTCATGAGTTTTTGCGTCTTCAGACATTAACTAAAGATTATTGTCATTATTCTTAAAGTGATCCATATGAATTTGAAAAAACTATTTTTGGCGATTTTTTAATCGTTTTTCCATTCGGATTTTTCCTTCATCAAATTTTGTCCTATCCTCATCTGTTTTAAGAGATAATTTTGCAACATGTGTTGGTTTTCCATATTTATCAAGGGCCACAAATGTAACAAAAGCAGTTCCTGTAACAGTTCTAATTCCAGTAATAATATCCTCAGCTTCTACTTTTACTTCAATTTCCATTGATGAATTATGAACATAGTTAATTCTAGCATTAAGGGCAAGAACATTACCTACAAAAACTGGTTTTATGAAATTAACACTATCCATACATACAGTTACTGCATTTGATTGAGAATGTCTTTGTGCAACAATTCCTGCAACCATATCGATATGTTTTAAAATTTCACCACCAAACACATTACCTGCAGGATTTGCATCGGTAGGAAACATCCTAACGATTACTTCTGCACGGGATTCAGAAGGATTTTTTTCTGTAATATTGGTTGATGACATTTTTAATCTATACCTATTCTTAATTCATCCAATTAAAATTAATCAGTTGAAAATCATCATTTGAAATATTTTTCTAATTTTATTTTATCAATATTTGGAATAGTTGCTAATTCAAAGCCTTCTGGACGTTTAGAAAGAGATCTTGTTGCATCTATGCCTATTTTTGCAGTTCGTAATTTCTTTTGATCACTAGAAGGATCAAGGCTAGAACCACGAACATTTTTGATGATAACTAAATCCTTGTCTGCTTGGAATCGTGTAGCCATTGCATATTCTACTGATTCAGCACTGTTTGGATTAATGTCCTCATCAACTATTGTTACTTGTTTTAATGAACGATGAGCTTCAAATGTTTTTTTAATTATTTTTTTAGGATCAGATTCACTTTTCTTTTTAATTTGTACAACTGCATGCAACCAATTACATCCACCATTAGTCATTGAAACTTGTTGTGTTTGAGAAAATGATTTTTTTAATTCTCCATTTAATTTTGATTCAATTGGCATTCCCATGAGTAACCTATGTTCAGAATATCCAGATAATACATCATGGAAAATTGGATTATTTCTAAAATACAAATTTTCAAGCTCAAAGATTGGTTGGTTTCTTTTATGATCATATGTCTGAAGCATTTCTACCATCCATTCGGGATGTGTTTTATCTCGAAGAATTTTTCCCTCCATTACAATTTCAGCACCAGATGGTACATTCAATCCTGAAAAAGGAAGTTTTGTCAAAGTAAGTTTACCACCTAAAAGTGAATTTGCAATATCAATCTCATCTTTACCCCATTCAGCTTGATATGCACCTGCAATTGAAATTGCTGGATGAACACCAACCGTAATTGCAATTTTCAAATCTTCTCCATGTTCTTTTGCATCAACAAAACATCTATGCAAATGACGTCCTTCCACCATTCGTATGGAAAAATGAGTTTTGTCAATTGGCATCATTCTATGAAATGATGAATTTTGTTTTCCTGTTTCAGGATTCTTGGCATAAGCTACTGATGATGTGATAAATGGGCCTGATTCTTTTTTGAAATGACTAACTATAGGCATAGAAAAGATGTTTTTTGACTTGTTTTCCATGAATTTTCCTGAAGAAACGATTTTTGGGCGTTTTGCTTTTTTGATTGCAGAAATTACTTTAGCATGAATATTTTCTTCAGTCCCACCAACTGCTATGGCAAATCTTTTCCTGGTTCCAACTAAATTAGAAATTAAATTAAAATCACTTTCTTTGATATTTTCAAATAGTACAGCATGAGAACCGTCTACTTTTGCAGTAACACCAGCAATTTCATATTTTGTTGAAACCTTAGTTTTGATAGTTTTTAGTTCTTTGATTTTTTTAATTTGGGAAATATAATTTCTTAAATCACTCATTCTCGATCATCTCCATAATCTCAGTCATTAATCCTTTTGCAGTACTAGTAGAGAGTTCTTTTTGAATAAAAGTAGAAACTAAAGCAACACCTCTCATTCTAGTACTAATTCGTTCAGCAATTAATTTTAGAAAAAGAGATTCTGTTCTTGATGGAATAATTGTAGTTGTAATTGGTGTTGGTCCTGAGGATAAAGAAGCAACCATTGAACCAATTTTATTTGAACCTTCAGTTACAGAAACAAAATATCCATTATCAAATTTTTGAATAGATAAAGAAAAGTTTCGGCTCTCCAAATTTACCATTTTCTGGAAAAATCCATTTGGAGAGTTCAATAAGCTATGAACGCGTCTTATGCTTTTATTGCTATTGATTCACTTTCAAGGGAATTATCAATACTTGGGTTCTTCTTGCAATTTTTCTCGTGTTTATCTGGGTAAACAAATAGTTTTTCACAGAATTGGCAGGCAGTTTTTACTTTACCTTTTTTTGATAATACAGATTTTGTTGTTTTTGCTTTTGTAGATTTTGTTTTTGATTTAGTTTTAGCTTTGATAGTTACTTCTTCAACTTCTGGTTGAGTATCTGCAACTGCTTTAGCTTCAATAGAATCAGCTTCAACTCTAGCACGTAATTTTGCTTTGTATTTTAGATTACGTGGTTTGGTTCTTAATCTATAACCACAGCATGGACACCAAAGTCCTTCCCATTTGATGAATATTTCACAAATTTGACATCGACGTTGTCCTGAAGCATATCTTCCGGTTCCAACAGGCTTCTGAGCCTTATATCTTACACAAATTCCTTTACAAGTCATCTTGGTGTTGTATATAGAATTCATAACTATATAAGCATGGATCGATAAAATTCATAAAAAATCGTATGAAAAGATAAGATTATTACAACTAAAATTACGATCACCAATATTAGTTTCAAAAAAAAACATAAAATCATCAATAAATATGTATAGCTATTTTAGTTGAACCTTTTTTTGAAAGATTAACACATATCCATATAGTTGTTTGATAAAAAATTTCAAGATTTTAAAGAAAACACTATAGAAAGTTCAAGAAAACATCATTCTTTCATCATTGAACATGTGTTTTGAGCAGTAAAATCAATCAAAATAGAATATTTTACAAATTTTAAGATATTTTTGATAAAGTCTTGCAAAAGAACCTGCTGAGAATTGAGAATTATTTTTTTAATGTATTTTCTATATTCATGTTTAACACGATTTCTGCAATATCACTAGCATATTCAGAAATTCTTCTAATGTTTTCAGTCATTCTTCTTACTCTGTAAATCTCTTCTTCATCCTTTAGAGATTTTGAGGCATCTCTGACTTTCTTTTCATATTTTGAAATTTCATTTGTTTTTCTAATGGTTTTTTCTGCTTGCAAATAACTTTCAGTAAATAATGCTAAACATGAATCATCTAATACTGAAATACAAAATTTGTTCATTTCTTCAAGCTTGTTTAAAATTTCTTTTTTTACAGGTTTTTTGTATTCTAAAACATCTTTAGCAATAAATGCAGCATGATCACCTGCTCGCTCTATATTTTTAACAACTAGTCTGTACCCAAGACAATTTCTAGCATTTCTGAAACCCATCTCTTTTAGCATGTGTTCATTTTGTATTGCTATCTTTAATTGCCGAATAATGTAAAACCCAAATTTATCTACCTCATCATCAGTGTTAATCACTTCTTGAGCTAGTTCCAAATTATTTTCTTTAACAGCTAAAAGTGAATCATTAGACATTGATTTTGCCAAATGGAGCATTCGTTTGAATGCACCATCAACAGATAATTCTAATAAATTTACAAGAACTTGAACAGTAATTCCATTAATTGAATCTGAAATAATTTCAGACCCCATCAACATTTGTTTTACTGCTTTTTTTACTGTATTTCTTTGAGTAGGATCTAATCTACCATTTTTTGGTTTTACATTGATTGTTTTGTATCCTAAAAAATACAACGATATTAATTTTCTAACAATTGAAGATGCCTCATCTTCAGAACCGATTTCAATAACTGCATCCTCTTTTTTTGGAGTACGTGATTCAAATTTTGGTGGAAATAATTCTAATGTTGATGAACCCTTTCTTACCATTCTAATTTGATCACCTTGTTTCAAACCAAGCTCCATAATCCATTGTTTAGGCAGTGAAACAATATACGAAGATTTTCCAGTAAACTGAATTTTCCTTGTTTCTCCGCTTTCTTCCATGAACTAAATGGAAGAAAACTATTCTATATAGTTTAGGATTGATAATATGGTTTTACATTGAACTAATATTTAGAATAATTTGGCCATGATCATGGACCACATTTCAAAATTAGAGCATACCATAGATGCATTGTTTGGAATTGGTGTATCCAAATATCTACCAAAAGATATTGAAATTATATTTTCAAGAAAAACAGGAAGGATTAGAACAGTTTCTCACAAGGGAAAATTATTGTGTACTTTAAGAATTGATGGTGGATTGGCAATTAGTATTCATTTTGCTCAAATTTTACTAAAAAGTAAATCATTCAAAGAAAATTGTATTGAGGTAAACAAGGATGCTGCTCCCTTTGTAATGAGTGGAAGATCAGTATTTTGTAAACATGTTGTAAAATGTGGAAAAAGAGTACAGATTTCAGCAGATACACCTATTTTATTTAAAAATAAAGTTATTGCAGTTGGAAAAGCTATTTTGTCATCTGAGATGATTTCTGATTTTAATCAAGGTGTGGCAGTTAAGGTTAGAGATAGTTTAAAAAGTCGAAATGAGGAAATAGAAGCATGATGCGCGGAGGAGGAGGAAATCGTGAAATGCGAAGAATGATGGATAAGATGGGATTAGACATGAATGAATTATCAAATGTTCAAGAGGTCATAATTAAGACAGATAAAAAAGAGATTATCATCAGTAAGCCTTCTGTTACTGAAATGAAAGCAAAAGATAACTCCATTTTTACAGTAACTGCAGATAGTTATGAGGAAAAGGAATTAGAAGTTCCAATATTTTCTGAAGAAGATATTCAACTAGTAAGCTTGCAAGCTGGAGTTGATGATGAGAAAGCTAGAATTGCTCTTGAAGAAGCAAATGGCGATCTTGCTAAAGCAATCTTGAATCTTACTTCAGCATAGATTTTTTGTGCCTAAAACTGGGTAAAAAATGAATGATTTAAGTAATGGATTCATTGAATTTTCAGTATAATGAGCACTATGCCTGAATCCAAAGTAACTGGAATTATCAAATCTTTGAATGTTCTAGAAGAAGATATGGATTCTCTAAATAGTAAGGCAGACGATATGAAAAAACAACTTAATGTCAAAGCTCTATCTGAAATTGATTCTTTGTTAGAAAAAACTCGTGAAATGGCAACAAAAGAAGCTGAAGTAATAATTAATGCATCAAAAGAAAAAGCAACAACTGAATCTGCAAAAATTGCTCAAGAAGGGGAAACAAAATTATCTGAATTACAATCAAAAATTGATGCAGGTTTTGATGAGGCAGTAAAAAATGTTGTATCAACTGTTTTGAAAGCATAATTTTACATCACAAATCTCATAACATGTTATCAATATCTAAAAAAATATCGAATTAAAATGAATTCAGCAATTTTGATCACATACGATAGAGAAGATGCAGAAAATGAGGCCAAAGGTTTGTGTAATGCTGCAGGATATCAAGTTGTTCATACAATTACACAAAAATTTCTACAAAAACGAAAATATGGAATTAGTGGTGGAGTATTAGAAAAACTAGAGGAATTATCAATAAAATTAAGACCAGATGTAATTGTATTTGATGAAGTTTTAAAACCAGATCAAAATTATAATATTGCATCTGTTTTACATAGAGAAGTTTTAGATAGAGAAGCATTAATTCTTGAAATTTTTGAAAGTAGGGCATCTAGTGCTGAATCAAAACTACAAGTCAAATTAGCACAATTAAGATATGAAATGGCACGAGCAAAAGAAAAAGTTCGTCTTTCAAACATGGGAGAACAACCAGGTTTTATGGGAATAGGAAAATTCGAAGTAGATGTTTACTATAATGATATCAAACATAGAATGCAGACAGTAAGATCTAAACTTGAAAAAGCAGGAAAACAAAGAGAGCTTCACAGACAAGGCAGAAAAAGAATGGGATTCAAAATTATATCACTTGCAGGATACACATCTGCAGGAAAGACAACCCTGTTTAACAAAATGACTGGGGAGGTAAAAATAGAGAGTAAAGAGCTATTCACAACGCTTTCAACAACTATACGAAGAGTAACAATCAATCAAGAGCCATTTTTAATTTCAGATACTGTTGGTTTTATTAGTAAATTACCAGCATACATGATTGACGCTTTCAAATCTACTTTAGAGGAATTAAATCACACAGACATCATAATTATTGTAATTGATATCAGTGATTCATTACAAGAGTTAAAAAAGAAATTTTCTAGTTGCATGAGAACATTAAGTGAGTTAGATATTAGAGATGAAAAAATGATTTATGCATTAAACAAATCAGATTTGATAAAAACTGAAGAAATTAATGAAAAAATTGATTTTCTTAATTTAACTGAGCGTAATAATTGGATAGCAGTTTCTGCAAAAACAGGAAAAAATGTCACAGAATTAAAAGAATTAATCAAAAATACTATTGAAAATAATAATCCCCAAAATTTTAAGGTAAATGCATCTGGAGGAGAAGCAACATTTGGTAATTGAAGTAGTTAGGATAGGTCAGCGTATTGTAAGAGATGATAGAGTTACAACTCATGTTGCATTAGTTTCAAGAGCATTTGGAGCTGAAAAAATATTCATGACTGAAGTTAATCCTGAAATCAAAGATACTTTAGAAAAGATAAACAAAACATGGGGAGGAAATTTTGCAGTAGAATTTATTGATAAATGGAAATCAATCATAAAAAAGAAAAAAGAAGAAAACTTTAGGATTGTACATCTATCAATGTATGGCGAAAATATCAATGATGTTCAAGAAAAAATTAGTGCAGAAGAAAATCTACTAGTTGTTGTAGGTGCTGAAAAAGTTCCAAGAGAAATTTATGATTTAGCAGATTATAATGTTGGAGTTGGAAGTCAACCTCATTCAGAGATTAGTGCTTTAGCAATATTGTTAGATCGAATCCAACAAGGTAAACAATTTGAAAAAACGTTTCCAGATGCAAAAAGGAAGATCATACCCACAAAAATGGGTAAAAATGTGCAAGTAAAAGAGACAAGGGATTAATAATAGAAAATTTGGAGTGATTAGAGTTGGTAGACAAATACGAAGATCCTTTTGTTAGAATTGCCTCAATGATTGGAGGAGATGAATACCTCAAAGTTGCACGTTCTTTGCTTAAAGCCGAAGATGCAACGGATGAAGAAATTGCAAGTTCGACAGGTCTTAGAATCAACATGGTTAGAAAAGTATTGTATGATCTATTTGGGAAATCGCTAATTACAGGAATTAGAGTAAAAGATGAAAGAAAAGGCTGGTTTGTTTACAGATGGAGAACTAGAAGAGAAGAAGTAGAGCATTTCATTGAAAATCAAAAAAAGAAAATTACAGAAAGATTACAACAAAGATTAGATTTTGAAAATTTTGGTGATTTTTATCACTGTGGAAATGAAGATTGTTCAAGAGTAACTTTTGAGAATTCACTTGAAGGCATGTTCAAATGTCCTTCATGTGGAAATGTTCTAAATCTAAAAAAGAATGATAAATCTAAAAAAGCATATGCAAAAAAAATAGATGAAATCAAAAAAGATATGCAACAAATCTTCTAAGCAGGTTTGAGAATAAGTTACTGAATTAAATAGATCATACATGTGAAAAAATCCTTGAGTCAAATTACTACAATTAATCCATCTACAGAAGAAGAAATTACAAAATTTAATGCAATGGATAAAAATCAAGTATTTGATTTAGTAAGAAAAGCAAAACGAGCATTTCCAGAATGGAAAAAAGATTATGAAAAACGTAGAAGTTATGTTTACAATTTAGTAGAATATCTTAAAAAAAATAAAATCAAACTTGCAAAAGTTGCAACATCTGAAATGGGAAAGCCACTCAAAGAATCAATCGGAGAAGTTGAGAAATGTGCATGGGCATTAGAATTTTATGCAGATCATGGTGATAGTTTTCTTTCTGATGAAGTACTAAATACAGATGCAAGAAAAAGTTTTTTATCTTTTGAGCCATTGGGAGTAATTGGTTCTATCATGCCATGGAACTTTCCATATTGGCAAGCATTAAGATTTGCAGCTCCATGTTTAATGGCAGGAAATGTAATTGTAATGAAACCATCTAGAGTAACAATACAATCAGGAATTGAAATTGAAAAAGCGTTTATGGAATCAGGAATGCCTGATGGGATTTTTCAAACAGTTGTAGGAAGTGTAGATTCTGCAAACCACTTGATTGATTCTGATGTTAATGCTGTAACTTTTACTGGAAGTACAAATGCAGGAGCCAAAGTAGGGGAAAGGTCTGCAAAACATTTGAAAAAATGCGTACTAGAATTAGGTGGAAGTGATCCTTTCATTGTACTTGATGATGCTATTATTGATAAAGCAGCAGAAGGGGCAGTAAAAGGCAGATTCATCAATTGTGGCCAAAGTTGTGTAGCCTCTAAACGCTTCTTTGTTGGAAAAAATATTGCAAAGGATTTCATTGAATTATTTATTAAAAAAGCATCACAACTCAAAGTTGGAGATCCAATGGAGATGGAGACTGATATTGGACCAATTTCAAGTGAAGAGGGATTTGAAACAATTTCCGGAATTGTAGAGGATGCAAAAGAAAAAGGTGCTGAAATTCTATTAGGTGGTTCAAAGATAGATGGAAAAGGATTTTTTTATGCACCAACCATACTAACCAATGTAAAACCCAACATGCGAATTGCAAATGAAGAAACATTTGGACCAGTTGCACCAATTACAATAGTTGAAAATGAAAGTGAGGCAATCAAATTAGCAAATGATAGTGAATTTGGGTTAGGTGCAAGTATTTGGACAAAAGATCTTGCAAAAGCAGATAAAATGTCGAGAAGAATTGAATCAGGAATTGTTAGTGTAAATAATGTAGTAATTTCAGATCCTAGAATTCCATTTGGAGGAATTAAACACAGTGGGTTTGGAAGAGAATTATCAAGATATGGAATGTTAGAATTTATTAATTTAAAATCAGTTAGATTTTACGATAATCTTACTCATCATCACTATGTAGAATAGATATTTTATCAAAACCAGAATCAGTCTTCTTGAGAAAATTCTTCATCTTGTTCTAAATCTTCATCCTCTGAATCATCATCGCATTCTTCTAATTCAATATGTGTAGGATTTCCATCATCTCCAAAAAAAATCTCAATACAAATACCAGTAGCCAATGTTGAGGCCAACATCTCAGTTAATTCTTTTGGAAAATTTCCTAATCTACTAGAATCAGATGAATATCTATATTCAGTAATTTCATCATCGTGATAGAAATCTACTTCAATATCACCATTAACGAATTTTCTGACTCCGACTACTTGACCAAAAATTGTATCAGACAAGCCTAACTTCCTTTCTGAGTAACATCTTTTGAAAGGGTTTCAGCTAAATTTTCATAGTGTTCTCTTGATTTTCCCAAATCTTTGAGTTTTGATGCCTCAATTTCATTTAATTCTGTGTCTACTTTTTCTGAAACATATTGTAAACGAGCTTCTGCCATCATGAATAATTTGTTATTTTCTTTCCAGAGATGTTCAGTAATATGATCAACGTATAGACGCATATCACTAATCAATTTTGTAGATTCACCTGTTGAAAGATATTGTTTTGCTGATTCTTCCATTGCTTCTCCAATTTCTCTTGAACGTTGATGATCCATTAACATCATAGCAACAGGCCCCATGTTACTTGGTAATCCAGCTTTCTCCAATGCAGGAAATAATGATTTTTCTTCTTTACTGTGATGACAAACATCTGTAAAATTTTTTGTAAAATCAATTACAGGAAGTAAAATTGATTCAGGAATTTGTTTTCCATCAGATAGTAATTGAATTGTAGCATCCATAGATTTGATCACTTTTTCTATTAATTCATGATCACGTCTTAGTGAAGTAGTTGACATGATTAAAAAATATCAAATATCTATATATTTTTTATTTAATGAAAAATAATTAAAAAGTTAACGGGATTCGTTAACAAATTGATTTAACGATTTGAGAGGCTATTAGCTTTTACAAATGCCCAAATTTTCTTTGTCATTTCACTTGGTGCAATTGGTTTCTTTCCAAATACTTTTTCAACAGTTTCTTGACGACCTGCAAAGTTAATTGCATATCCTCCAAATGCTGGTTTTTTTGATTTAGATTTAGTAGCCTTCTTTTTTGGTGCAGCCTTTCTTTTTGGTGCAGCCTTTCTTTTTGGTGCAGCTTTCCTTTTAGTTGCAGCTTTCTTTTTTACAGCCAATTTCTTGTAATTTTATTTTAAAGAAAGTATAAGAACTTACACCTTAGCGTAATGTACAACTAAGTGATTTTTGAGCCTCTTGACAGATTTTAGTCTCAGATTCGGTGATTTTGAAATTTTTCCAAAACCCTCTCCTTGCACAAGTGATATTGCATTATTTCCCCCAATAAGAAATGGTGATAGTGTAATTATCAATTCATCAAAAATATTTTGTTTAATAAATTCCCAATTTATTGTTCCACCACCTTCTACAAGAATTGTTTTAATTTTTTCATCTGAAAGTTTTCGTAATAATGATTTTAGATTTACAGAACTTTCTCCTACAACTAGTAACTTTACTGGGAATTTACTTAGTCTATTGTAATTTAATTTTGTAATTTTTTTTGAAACAACAATAATTGTTTTAATTTTATCTGATGTTTGTAAAATTTTAGATTTATCAGATAATGTGCCTTTAGAATCTAAAACAATTCTAATTGGGTTTTTTCCTTTTGTATGACGAACAGTTAGTAATGGATTATCTACTGTAACAGTATTTTTTCCAACAAGTATTGCATCAACTTTAGATCTTAATTTATGAACTCTAATACTATCTTGTTTTGAAGAAAGTTTTGAATCACCTGTTTTAGTAGCAATTTTTCCATCAATAGATATTGCTGCACTAAGAATAACATAAGGACTAAATTTTTCCATGAACAATTTTACCTCCAATCATTACTGCTTTAATTGCAGATTCAGATGCTCTATGAACAATTGATGCATGTGGATTATGCATTGGTTCTAAATCTAAAGCATGTTTATCAAGAAAAATACAATCTGCAATTTTTCCAGTTCCAATTACTCCAATATTTTGTTTTAAAATTTTTCCACCATTTACTGTAGCCATTTTAAGAATTTCTTTAGGACTAATTCTTTTTTTATGTAATCCCATAGTAACTTTCCATAGAAAATCCATCTCTCTAAACATATCAGGAGAATTGATCATCACATTATCTGTGCCTATAGCTAAGGTACATCCAGCCTTTTGCATTAATTCAATATCAGGAATTCCCTCAGCTAAGGATGCATTTGCTCTTGGACAAATTACAATACCTCTAGTTTTTTTTGCTGCTGCAAAAAGATCACCTTTTGATGCATGTGTCATGTGAATCAAAAAATGCGGTTTTAGAAATAATGATCTGATTGTTTCTGATTTGCCAGTTATTTTCTTTGATTTTGAAACACTTTGTTTTGTTTCAGAAGAATGAATTACTCGAAGTTTGGTTGTTTTTGAATAATGGTTTAGAACCGAAGTACTATTCTCATTTGCACCACTAATTCCAATTCCATCTGATTTTTGAAGTAGTGTAGTTAATTCATCATTTTTTTCTTTTGGAAAAGGGGAGTTTTTTCTAATATCAGCAGTTTCGCTGTAAAATTCAACTCGACCCAAGATGATTGAACGTATAGGAACATCTGATAGTACTTTTTTTAGTAAAATTACACCATCTACACCACCTTCTCGAAAATCAACAAATGTCGTGATTCCTTTTTGAATCATAGAATAACAAGAGTTTTTCATAAAATTAGCTAAATTCTCATGAGAAGTATTTTTTAGAATTTTAGATTTGGCTCCAAATATAGGATGAATTCGCTTATCAACTGAACTATTCAGAGTTACATCTTTTCCAATAGAATCTCCAATGTGAGTATGAGCATTAATAAATCCAGGAATTAGTAAAAGACCCTCACAATCCATTATCTCTTCTTTACCACTTGACTTGATGTTTGATTGAATTCTTTTGAAAATATTTTTTTGTATTTGAATATTGGTGGTTTGTGTAAAATTTAATTCAGGTCCTAGTAATGCGCTAATATTTTTAATTAACATTATAATTCATAAACATCAGGTTTTTCTTTTCCTGAATCTCTAATTTCCCGAATAGTATCAAGTGATTTTGTGGCTAATTTTACAGCTTCTCTAGATGTATGTGCATTTCCAATGCCACAATTTAATGAAATGTCATCTTGACTTTTTATCATGTCAATAAAATTCTGAACAGAATTTTTACCATCTTTACTTGCAATCACCATAAAATTATCACCACCCATAAAAAATGTCAGAGATTTTTTCTCCAAGAAAAATTTTGACATTTTAGAATATAATTCAAAAATTATTGATGAAATTTCATATGGGGAATTTGTTTTTCTTTTTGAACTAAGATCATCTACATCTAGATGCATTATTGAAACTTGTGGATCAGTTTTGCCATTTACAAAACCAAAAATATTATGTTCTTTATTTAGAATAATTTCATTTTTCTTTCCTTCATATGCTTTCAAATTTGCATCAAAAGGCGAATCAGCATAACCAATTGATACAGTTAAACCAATATCAAAAGAATCTTCAAGTGTTTTTTGGATTTGAATATGATCTTCTAATTCAAGTCCATTTGAAACCACAAAAAATTCATCTGCACGATTTAGAAAAACTAAACAATTTTTATCTGAAAATAGTTTTTGAACTTTTTTGTAAAGTGATGCTTGAAGCATTTGGAGCTCATGTTCTCTATCACTTCCAAGAGTTAAAGTCCATGGACCATATTCACTTATTTTCAAAATACTAAGTTGGATCATTATTTAATCCGTTTTAGCTCATCAAAAATTCTTTCAGCAGCTTCAACTGCACGTTCTGCAACAGGTCTTATTCGTGCATGAGCATGTTTTTCCTGTAATGCAGGTCCAATTATGCCTAAAGAAACTGGTTTTTGGTATTTTACAGATAATTCAGTTAGGGTTTTTGCTGTTGCATGAGAAATAACTTCATCATGTTTTGTTTGCCCTGTAATAATTGCACCTAAAGTGACTATTCCATCTACATCACTTTTTTTCAATAATGCATCTACAATTACAGGCATATCAAAAGAGCCTAAAACTGTACTAGTATGAACTATTTTTAATTTCATAGATTCTGCTTTTTCTTGTGCAACAGAAAGCATTCGAGACGTCACATCTTTGTTAAATTCCGAAACTACTATTGCAAGATTCATGATTAATGCACTTTTGCGTACTCTAATAGTTCTTTTCCATCAATTAATGGAATTCCATTTTGTTTTGCAAATTTTTCTGCTTTTTTTACAGATAATGCAGAGTATGTCTCAGCATCCATCATTTCACAAATTGCAGTAACTGGAGTTAGTCCAGCTATTTGAGTTAGATAAACAGACATTTCAGTATGTCCTTGTCGAGCAGATAATAATCCCTTGGATGCTATCAATAATGGAACATGTCCAGGTGTTTTAAAAGATGAAGCAAATTTTTTCTGTTTGTTTTCAATTTTATTGATTTTTGCCATTTCGGTAATTGTTAATGCTCTATCTTTGTCAGTTATTCCAGTATAAGTCTGATAATGATTTACAGACAATGAAAAAGTTGGATGATCACCATAAGGTGCTAATCCCATAATCATTTCTTTATTTGAAATTGGTGAATCAGAAAGAATTTCATGCATATATCTTAATTCAAGTGATTTTGCAAAATCATATTCTAATGCCATACATAATAATCCACCAGCATGTTGACGCATTCTTGCAACATGTTCAGGTGTTACAAATTCTGCAGCTACTACCATATCAATTTCATTTTCTCGTCCAGCAGAGTCAAACAATAATACAAATTCTCCACGTTTTAGAGAATCTATTGCATTTTCAAGTGACATTACAAAAAATTCCTTAAAACTAATTATAAAGTTTACTAAAAAACTGGTAATTACCATTAAACTGGTAGATTATGCTTCCTATTTCAGGATATATTTTCCAAGAATATCAGTCTCGATATTAATTTTATCACCGATTTTTTTTGTACGAAAACTAGTAATTTCAATTGTATGAGGAATTAAAGAGACGTATGCAAGATTTTTTTTAATGTCTACTACAGTCAAACTAATTCCATCCATTGCAATAGATCCTTTTTTCACTACATATTTTGAAAGATTTTTTGGAATTTCAAACCATACTTGAACTTCTTTAGGTTTTTTCAAGATTTTTTTGATTGTTCCTACCCCATCCACATGTCCTAAAACAAAATGCCCTTCTAATCTGTCACCGGCTTTCAAACTTCTTTCAATATTTACTATTCCTCCAACTTTTAGATTACCAAGATCTGTTTTTTTGGTAGTTTCTTCAATCATTTCAAAAATACAACTAGATTTTGATAATTTTGTAGCAGTAAGACAAACTCCATTTAGAGCAACGCTTTGTCCAATTTTTAATCCCTTTGCATGTTTACCTAAATCGACTGTCATTTGAATATCACTTCGATTTTTGGTATTTTTTGAAATTTTTTGGATTTTACCAACTCCTTCAACAATTCCAGTAAACATGAAAAATATCTTAATTTTTAGATATAAAATGATTTAGA
>Ga0209992_10002346_pt1 | contig 17566 bp, 26 predicted proteins | sample 2SBtaG_2_FD_182564 | JGI IMG/M metagenome (GOLD analysis project Ga0209992, IMG submission 182564) | Deep subsurface microbial communities from Kolumbo volcano to uncover new lineages of life (NeLLi) - 2SBTROV12_ACTIVE470 metaG (SPAdes)... | ecosystem: Environmental > Aquatic > Marine >... | reverse complement strand
CAGAGAATAAACAATAGAAAAAAAGATTATTGATTGTTAAGGTATAGTTTTCTTATCCCCATTTTTGAGCATATTCTTCTTTGGTAATTGGAACTCTTGATTTACATTTAACACATCTACGCATTTTATTGTGCTTCGAATATCTCCAAACGTGACGTTCACTTTTTTGATGACAGTTCATACAAATGACTATTTTTACTAGTATTTAGAAGTCATTATTTTTCACAATTCTAAAAATTATTTTTTATAAACCTGCAACGAATTGATAAATCACAACTGTACCAATTATCACTCCTATAATTCCACCAAAAATGATTCCATATTTTTTTAACTTTTCATTTTTTTCAAATTTGATGCTAGCGATTCTTTTGGCTTCGATGTGATGTTTTTCACAACGTAATTTACCTTCATATTCACGAAATCCTTTTTCATTGCATTCATGACATTTTCTTTCATCCATGATGCTATACAATATTTTTCTATAATAACTGTGTTCAAAAGATATTATTTCATAAAACATATTCCAAAGATGTCATAGATTTACCAGTAGAAATGTAACTTAATGGAAATTTTTAATATGTTGTTAATAATGAATCTGAATAATTTTAGAGATTCTATGAACAGATTTAATCAAAAAACTATGTAATCTAATGCCGATGCATCACTGATTAATCTAGTGTGTTTTGAACCTACAACGTATCCATTTTTGATATCATTTACTGGAACCCATCTATTTGTTGATGTATAATGTCTTTTTTCAGCTAATTCTAATTCAATTTCTTCAATATTGAATTCACCTTCTTCAACTTCTTGTGTTGTAAGATGTTTAATTGTAATGAGAATTTTTGTAACTTTGACTCTATCTCCAAATTTCCATTTGGATGCAGGATTTTCATCAGATACTTCCAAAACTTTGATTTTCATTTGTTTTGAACCAAATGCATTATAACTAATGAGAGATTTTTCATCAGTGAACTCTTCAAAACTTATTCTTGAATTAACTTCTGCATCAGAGACAGTTTCCAATAATGATTCAGTTGTTTTTTCAGTTGATTCGATATTGGTATTATCTTCAGTCATTAATGATATAATGTATTTTATCCTTAAAAATGATTTGAAAAAGGAATTATTTTAAAGATTATCGTTGTTTTGTTTTAAAAGGCATTTTGCATTCTTTAAGAAATATCTCTTTTCTTATTCCATCAACACGAGCAAAAAATTTTCCATCATAAGTACACACACAATCAGTAATGGGCAATGAATTATCCCATATTTTAAAAAATTCTCTTAATTCTCTACTTTCATATTTTCCTATTCCTAATCTTTTTTTTGAAAGAAATTTGAATGCCAAAAGTACTTTTCTTTTTTTATAGACATCAAATGTATTAATCCAATCTAAACATCGTTCAATTTGATCATATGGAACGGGAAGTGATGTACTGGTACCTGATTTTGCCTCTATTGTAAAAATAGTACTTTCTTCAGTGTTTACTGCCAATACATCAGGTAACGCAATACTGGGAGAGCCTAATCTAAATGCCTTCCAATTTGTGGTATTTTTGAATCGTTTTACTATGGTATCTTCCCATTGATACCCTCGTTGTCTACGCATTCTTGCAGCCTTTTTATTATTTTTAGATTTTTTACTAAAATTTGGTTTCACTATTGTAACTGTTTTTGTTCTCATTGGCATGTTGTGTTCATATTATATTTAGTAAATGAGGTAATTACATAATAACTCAATAAAATAGTAGAAAAAGGTCATTTGTTTATTTATTTTAAAATAAATAGCAAATAAAAATATGATTTTTTCAAAATTTCTAATATCTAAATAGTTTAAAATATTTCAAAGGATATGTCTGAAATAATTTTAGAGAAATTATTAGAACAGAGGGATTTTTATCTAAATATGTTAAAACATCTTGATTTCCAATTAGTAGAAGAAACATCAAAAAAAGAAGTTGAAAATAATAAAAAATTAAAGACAACAACTATAGAACAAATAAAAAAAATAGAACAGGAACTAGCTTTTATTTTATCAAAAAAATCAACATAAATTACAATGAGTTTATCAAGCCCATTAATTTAGAAAATTCATGTTATCTGAAGTAATTAAAAATTTAGTCAAAGTAAAACAAGATTTTGCTAAAAATTATGTAGGACATGCCCATATACAAGAGGTAATTCCAGTCCACACCTCAAAACAATTCCCAATAGATGAGGAACATTTAGAAATTATGCATACTTTTGCTAAAAAAAATCCAATATACTTTAATTCATATGAACAAAAAATTTTAGATATTTCTTGTATTGTATATGAAGGAGATATCAATGATTATTGGTTAAACAGTATTAAACATGGAACAAGTTGTCAGCCGTTTTACCCTACATGGATAATGTCTGCATATGTGTTAGTTTCTGTTGCAAAAAAATTAGGATATACCGAACTTGTAGATATTGGATCAGGTGATGGAAGAATTGCATTTTGTGGAAAATTTTTAGAATTAGATTCTTTTAGTGTTGAGATTGATGATGTGCTTGTAGAGTTACAAAAGACTATTGTTAAAGATACAAATCAAAATTTTAATCCCATATGTGGTGACGCCTTAGAAATTGATTATTCAGAATTTAAACTAAAACAGCCTGTATTTTTTATTGGAGGTTTACCTCAAATGGGCGGAGATATTTTAGCTACAAGTATAATTGAAAAAATTAATTCAAATACAATTCTTAAGAAAAATACCAGTTTAGTATTTGCAGGAACCCATGCTAAAAGGGAATTATCGGGAAATATATCAAATGGAGGATGGAGTTCTCTTATTGAAAAACATGATTTGAAAGTACTAGATACTATATCATTACCAACAATTTGGACTTTTGATCAAAGTATTGAAACACCGTATATCTATACAAAATTCAACTGACATAAAAAAAATATTCTTCATTTAAAATTCCACATTTTGAAATTTTTACTAATTGACCAATTTTAGGAGGTTCTGACATTTTTGCCATAATTTTAATGGTTTTTTCAAATTCAATTACACAAAAATAATCATTTTTATCTTTAGAGAATTCTATTATTTTACCCACAAAATCTCCATTTTTTAGAAAAACAGGGCCAAAACAATCATTACAAAATTCAGTTGGAGGCCAAACAATTTTTTTACAAACACTACATTCAGGAATCGTAAAGTTTCCACGAGATAATTCAGTTTCAAAACTCATTTTTCTAAAACCAAAACTGTTGAAGATGTTGCAGCAGCAGACATATTATGAATTAATCCAATATTTGCATCATCTACTTGTCTTTTATTTGCATTTGATTGAAGTTGTTGGGTTATCTCAATTGTTTGGGAAATTCCTGTTGCCCCCAAGGGATGTCCTGAACCAATTAATCCTCCCCTAGGATTTATTTTAAAATTATTTGTATCATTTAATTCATCTACCAAATCTAATCCTTTTCCATAATCAGAAAATCCTAAAGATTCCAATGCCATGGGTTCACAAACTGAAAATGCATCATGAACTTCTGCAACATCAATATCTTTGGAAACATGGTTTGCCATTTTTAATGCACTTTGTGCAGCTACTTTTGTTGATTCCATGGAAGTAAATGATTTGTTTTTTGTAAAACTTGCAGATGTTGTTTTTTGGCCAATGCCTGTAATCCAAATAGGGTTATCTGTGATATTTTTAGTTAATTCTTCAGTTGCTAAAACTATAGATGAACTCCCATTGCATGGTCGTGAACAATCTAATAATTTTAGATCATCTGTAAGTTTTTTAGAATTCATCACATCCTGCACACTGTATATGTTATTTGAAATTGCATTTGGATTCTCTTTTGCTTGTTTATAGTTTTTAACAGAAACAGCAGCTAAACGTTCATCAGAAATTGAGAATTTACGTTTATATGATTTTGTAAAAATTGATGCCCAAAATATTGGATGTTTAAATTCTCCTCTAGAATTATCCCATTGTAATATTTGCCCAGGGCTATCATGTCGTTCAGCCCCAGAAATTAGAATCATTTCAGCCAATCCTGAAGCAATATAGGAATATGCTGAAACGATGGAATTTGTGCCTGAATTACACAAACTCTCAATTGTATGAGCAATTTTTGGTTGAATTCCTACCATTTCAGATAAAATTGGGGAGAGGTATTTAGAATTATTATTTGAAGAAACTATTACTGCATCAATATCTTTTTTGGTAAGTTTAGAATTATTTTCAAATAGGTTTTTTGTAGATTGAAGTAATAATGATTCAATTTTTTGATCATCCATAGTAAATGGTGTTGTTCCATATGCGGCTATCCCTACTTTGACCATTATTTATCATCCAATAATGTGGATTTTAACAACATAAATGACTTCATTGTATCACCAACAGGATTGAATTGAATTATTGGCAAGTTAATTCCAGAATCAATAAAACTTTGAAGGTGTTTTCTACAATTTTCAGGGGAACCAGCAATACAAAGAGACTGTAACATAGAGTCAGTTACCATTTCATGATTTGATTTAAATCCAGAATTTTTGAATTCATAATAAATATCAGATGTTTCATTTTTAAATCCATTATTTTCTAAAAATTCTCTGTAAATTTTTCCAACAGATATGTAAAATGCCAATGTCTTTTTTGCACGTAGAATTGCTGCATCAGAATCTTCGGAAATACATGTAATTATCTGACAAGCAACATCAATGTTTTTCTTTGCTTGCATTTTACTTATTGTTTGTTTCATTTCATTTAGCGGCCTAAGATAAAAAATTACACCATCTGCAATATCCCATGTTAAATCTACCATTTTTTGATTAATTGCAGCTAAATAAATTGGGATTGAGTTTCTATGAGGTTTTATTAAAGATGTGAAATTTTTTAATTGAAAAATTTTTCCTGAATAATTGATTTGTTTTCCTGATAAAATTAATCTAATTATTTCTACATACTCTTTCATTCTTTGTACGGGTTTTTCAAATTTTGCTCCATGAAAATCCTCAACTATGGGCACACTACTAGTCCCAAGACCTAAAATTAATCGTCCTTTTGATATAGTATCTACAGTCATTGCCCCCATAGCAATAGTGGATGGACTTCTTGAATAGATGTTAATAATTGATGAACCTATTTTTTGAGTGGTTGTTTTTTCAGATACTGCACTTAGCATAGAGAAATTCTCCATTCCCCAAGTTTCTGGGATCCAAATTGAATCCATATTTGTATTTGATAGAATTTTTGAGCATTCTAAAACTTGATTTACAGATAATAACGAACCTAAACTACATGAAATACGCATGGATAATCTATAGATCTTTGATATTCTAGTGTTTTGTTGACTAAAAATATTTTAAGAATTGCCCCTAATTCATCTTAAACAAACATTAGATTATGTTCTTTTAAAAAAATGATTATAATGGAAAAATCAAATTTAAGATTAAAAAAAGGGTAAAAAAATGAATGAAACTGTAAAAAATAGTATTATAACAACATCGATAATTTGTTTATTTTTAATAATCTGGTCAGGGATTATGATTCCAGAATTTGAGAAATTACCAAATGATTATTCATTTTACATGGAACATGATGGAGAAGATAAGATTATTGAAACAGCAGATGGGGAATTGTCTAAACTTTTTAAATTAAGAGAATCAATTTCACTTAAAGTTACTAATACAAATGATAATACATTAAATATTTTATCTAAGATTAAAGGTGTTAGACTAGATACTGATCAAGTGGTATTTGAGTCGACAAAAACATACAATGTAGATAAATTCACACATTTACATATTGACAAGGAAGAACAATTCTTTAGTTTCCCTACAGGAGTTGAACAAAAAAATTATCCTTTTTTTCACCCATTAATTTTTTCAGAATCTACGTTAATTTATGATGGAGAAGATACAGTTAAAGATCTTGATGTATACAAATTTTCTGTAAAAACTGAAAAAAATGATATTTCTTTTGTATTTCCTCAATTTGCACCTAATGTGATTTGGTCAGATACTGAAACAACATTTTGGGTTGAACCAATTACAGGGGAGGTTGTTAAATTCAAGAGAATATGGGAAGATTATTTTGTAGTTGATGGAAAAAAAACAAAAACAATACAATTAGGTGGAAAAGAAACTACACCTTATTCAACTTCAATTCTAGTTGAGGCAACAAAAGCAAAAATACAATATGTAAATTATTATAAAATTATTTTACCCACATTTATCATATTAGGGATTATTGCAATATCTACATTATTTTATTTACGAAGAAAATTAGAATTAACAAGGGCAGAAATTATAAAAAAAGAGAAGCTAGTTATGATTGGAAATTTATCATCAAGAATTGCACATGATATACGTAATCCTCTAAATGTAATTAGTATGAATTTAGAATTAATGGAAACAAAAGCAGATTCAGAAAAAGAAATCAATAGAATAAATCGTATGATAAAAGCTACTAAAACTATCAGATATCAAGTTGAAAATGTTTTAGATTTTGTTAGAGAAAGATCTATTGAAAAAAAGGACATTAAGATTGGAAAATTAATTGATAATGTATTAGATACTATAACAATTCCAGATACAATTACAATTGAAAAACAAGATACGGACATTAAATTAAAAGGAGATCAAAATCAGTTAGAGATACTATTTACTAATTTGATAATAAACTCCATTCAGGCAATAAATAATGAAGGCGAAATTAAAATAAAGTTTCAAGACTTTTTAGGAAAAACTATCCAAATTTCAATATCAGATTCAGGGAAAGGTATTTCTGAAAAAAATATAGAAAAAATCTTTGAACCATTATTTACTACAAAACAACAAGGTACTGGATTAGGTCTTGCCAGTTGTAAAACTATTGTAAATAACCACAAAGGTACTCTGAATGCAACTACAAATCCTACCACATTCATTGTAGAATTGCCCAAATATTAGAATAATTCAAAAATACTACGTATTGTAAGCAGTTTTAGCAAGAGGTTAATTTTCATTGAGTCTGAGCATTATCAGATCAATTTATCAGATAAATTATTGAGTGAACAAATTTTTAGTGAAAAAACATTAGTAGAACCAACATTTTGGAATAATGCTACAAAATACACATCTGAAATTAATGATGATTCATTTGTAGAAGAAGTAGCATACATGATGGTTACACTACATAGAACTGGAGCATAAATCCAATCTATTATTAAATTATTTTTTCAATTTCTAATGAACATTCTTCCATATCTTTAAAAGAATCAACAGAATACCATTTTGTATTTTTAAATTTAATGGTATTGAGTTTACCTTTTTTTGCATAATCTGGGAAAAATGTTTTTTCAATATCACCTTTTGTTGGTAATTCTTTTAGTATTTCTTTTTGAAGATAATAAATTCCTGCATTCATCCATGTGTCAGGAATTTCTTTTTTTTCTTTAAATCTTAAAATTTTTTCATTGTTTGTTTCTAAAATTCCATATTGAGTTCTTAATTCAATTGCTGCAATTGAATTTTGTTTTTTCTTTAGTTTGTTTAAATCAATATTTGTAATTGTATCTCCATTTAATACAAAAAAAGATTTTTCATTAATCATTTTTCCAGCTTTTTTGATTGCTCCTCCAGTACCTAAAGGGGTTTTTTCAATAGAATATTTTATTTTAATTCCAATATTTTTCATTTTAAAATAATTTTCGATCATTTTTGTTTTATAACCAGTGCAAATTATGACTTCAGATACGTTAAATTTTTTCAAATATTTGATTTGCCACTCTATGATTGGAATATTTTTTATTGGAACAAGAGGTTTTGGAACAAAATCAGTAATAGGTTTTAGTCTTTTTCCCCTACCACCAGCTAAAATGATTGCTTTCAATATTCAAAGTCATTTTTTAGAGTATAAAATAGTTAAACATGTTTAATCAAAGTTTAAGAAAACCTTCATTTGGAATTCTGCCTGAAAAACTTCTTTCTATTATTATTATTTCTGATGACTTTCTTTCGGCAATGATTTTTTGTTTTGTGTGTTCTAATGTATCTTTAATTTCATTATAGTAATTCGTTAATTGTTTTGTAAATTTTTCATTTTTACTAGTTTTTTTAACTAATAAAATTGATGAAATGATTTCTGATAAATTAGAATAGGAATCCAATAGTGTTTCATAATCCATTTTACTGTGTTTTTTTAATTTATAGGAATTGAGATCTTTACTAATATCTACGAATATTTTTTTAAACTCTAATCCTTTTAATGATTTTTTTATTTTAGACTCATTTTCAAATATTAAATTTGTAACAAAACCAAGATAATCATCAGAATTATTATAATGTAATTTATTATAAGAAATATCAGTACTTGAAATTTTATTTTTTTTAATAAATCCTAATACAATCAATTTTTTTAGTGAATTATTGATATCTTTTCTCTTGTATCTTTTTCCTTTTTCATCTAAACAATTTTTCCAAATATCATCAGAGTAATTATTTTCATCTACCATATTTTTTAATAATAATGAAATTGGAATCTCTTTCATGTTCAAATATTTTTTATGAACTATTTTATCGTTAGTGCTTATTTTTTGATTTTTCAGGTTTTACGTCTGTAGTTTTTATGACGTCATCCATTTTTTTTGCAAATTCATTGTATATTTTTTCTAATTCTTTTAAAGGCATGTTAACTCCTAAAAGTTTCATAGTTTTATTCCAGGATTCAATATACTTTTCATCATCAAATCCTTTTCCAAGAGTTTCAGCTAGGGAATTGATACCTTCAGTTTTACCTAATGCATAAATTGCAATATCTTTGTCAGTTAACATATCTTCATTCCTTTTCTGTCAAATAGTAATGTAATTCTGTATAACATTCTACACAATATTCTTCAAAATCAGTGTGATCACAATCATAAACCCGTTTGACATCATTTTCACATTTTGCGCAAGTGGGCATATTATTTTCCGTCAGGATTTTGATATTTTGATGCCACCTAAAGCAAATTGAATTGCTGCAGGAACAAACATCATTGCCATAGATGCAATAGGATCTTTATCAGAAGATTCAGGAGCAGGATTTACTAAAACTACTATTCCACCAATTACAATTAAAATCCCGGAAATAATTATCAGAATTCCTAACCCTTTTGATTGTTCTTTTAAAGAAATGAAAAATGCAATTATAGGCAATATTAATGCCGGTCCACCAAGACCCATTCCTCTTTGCATATGATCAAGTGGCAAAAATCCATGATCACTATCTAAAGACATTGCAACTGCTACATCTGCAGCATAAAGTACAAGCAATCCTATTGCAATTCCCGCAAGGATTAATGAAGCAGTTAATGCCATGTTATATTTTTTCTCTTCTCAATTAATAAACCTAATCAGATAGATCGTACTGTAGCCTTTTCTTTGAGGGTCTCAAGTTTTTTGAGTAATTGATCAATGGATTCATCATTACTTCCAACCAAATTAAAGTGGCCTAACTTTCTGAGTGGTTTTGAAATTTTTTTACCATACATTTTCAAAAATAAATTCTCTTCAGTAATTTCGAGAGGTTTGTATTCTCCTTCAAATTCTTTTGAACCTAGTATGTTGTACATTATAGTATTGTAAATTAATTTCGTACTACCCAAGTCCAATCCCAATATTGCTCGGAGATGTTGTTCAAATTGTGATGTTTCACTAGATTGTAATGAATGATGTCCAGAATTATGAACTCGTGGTGCTATTTCATTAATTACGATAGAATCATCTTGAGTAACGAACATTTCTATTCCAAATACTCCTGCTCCTTTTAGAACAGTCATTATGATATTTGCAATACTTTCAGCTTTTTTTATTATATCATCTGAAACTCTTGCAGGAGCAATTGTTTCACGTAAAATATTTTTTTCATGAATATTTTCAACTAGAGGATATGTTTTGATTTGACCTTTTGTGTTTCTAGATGCAATAACTGATACTTCCATTCTAAATGGAACAAATTTTTCAAGCATTAATTTTTGACCTTTGAAATAATCAAATGCATTTTGGATTTCATCTTCTGAATCAATTTTATAATTTCCTCGTCCATCATATGCATCTCTTCGTGCCTTAAGTAATGCAGGATATCCAAAAGAATTCAAACCTGTTTTTACATCGTCAATACTGTTTATTTCAATAAATTCAGGTACGGGGATTTTATTTTTATTCAAAAATGTTTTTTGTAAAAATTTATCTTGAATAATTCTTAATGTTTCTGGAGATGGATTAATTTCAGCATTTTTTTCTACAGATTTCAAGACATCACTATCTCCAGATTCTATTTCATATGTGATAATGTCTGATTTTTGAGACAATTCAACAATTGCATCTTTATCCTTGAAATCTGCAATAATTTGTTGTGCTCCTATTTGTGCAGCAGGACAATTTTCAGTAGGATCAAGTACAATAATTTTTGATATTTCATTTGGGAGGTTTTTAGCTGCTTCTGCAATCATCATTCCTAATTGACCTCCTCCAATAATTCCTAGAACTTTTCCCATCTACCAAGATATCAAATATGGATTAAAAATAGATAGTGTTAGATCAAGATTATTGTAATAGTTATTTACTCTCTAGTTTTTTGTAATATTGTGGTTTACTCTAAAAAACCTCTAGTTGGAATCATTATGGGCTCTAGCTCAGATAGTAGAATAATGCAAGATGCCGCTAGAATTTTAGATGAATTTAAAATAAAACATGAAGATCAAATTGTTTCGGCACATAGAACTCCTGCAAGATTAACAGAGTATGCACAACATGCAGAAAAAATGGGATTCAAATTAATTATTGCGGGAGCTGGCGGAGCTGCACATTTACCAGGAATGATAGCATCACATACAACTATTCCCGTGATTGGAGTTCCCATTCTAGTCTATAATGATAAACATCCAAAAAAAATAGATGCATCAAAATTTTCAGCATTTGGAGGGTTAGATTCTTTGTTATCAATTACAGAAATGCCGTCAGGATCGCCTGTTGTATCTGTAGGAGTAAACAAAGCAGGTAATGCAGGAATTTATGCAATTAAGATTCTCGCAAATGAGTTTTCAGCATTAAAAAAGAAATTAAAACAACACAAATCCAATCAACACAATTCAGTAATCAAAGAATCAGACCAATTAAAAAAAGAAGGTCTTTCAAAATTTGCAAAAAAGAAATTCAAATAACTATGTTAGTAAAGTAAATTGAATGTCTTTTTCTCGAAGTGATTTGATTAGAGAATCTGCCTGTTCTTTACCTTGAGTTTCAAGACTTAGAGTTACAGTTACCGAACCTGCATTTACCTTTGAACTTAATCTATCGTGAACTACCTCTACAATATTTGCATTAGCCAAAGCAATTTCATCAACTATTTCTTTAAAAATTCCAGGTCTGTCAGGTAACACCATGGATAATACCAATAAACGTCCCATAGCAGCTAGTCCTTTATCTACAATTTGTCCTAAAAGATACATATCTACATTACCTCCAGCTAATACTGCAACAACTTTTTTTCCGGGTGCAGGTTTTTTTGAAATTAAATATGCTAAACTTACAGCTCCTGCAGGCTCTACAACAAATTTCATTCTCTCCATTAACAAAAACATAGCTTTTGTAATTTCAGTATCATCTACAAGAACTATATCATCAATGAGTTCTCTTATTATGGAAAATGTTAATTTGCCAGGTGTTTTTACAGATATTCCATCAGCAATTGTTTTTTCACCTCCACTGGAAGTAATACTATTATTTTTTAGTGATTCATACATTGATGGAAAAGATGTTGATTGTACCCCTATAATTTTGATGTTTGGATTTTTTTCTTTTATTGCAATTAATGTTCCAGCAACTAATCCACCACCACCAATTGGCAGATATATTTCATCAACTTCAGGTAAATCATCTAATATTTCAAGTCCAATAACTCCTTGAGCAGCTATAATTTGTGGATCATCAAATGCATGTATCATAGTGGCACCAGTTTCTTTTGCAATTTCTTTTGCCTTAGCAGAAGATTCATCATAGTTTATTCCTTCTAAAATTACTTGAGCACCATAACCCCTAGTTGCTAAAACTTTGGCAGGCGATGCATTTTTTGGCATTACAATTGTACAGGGTATTTTTTCTAATGATGAAGCAAACGCTACACCCTGAGCATGATTACCTGCAGATGCTGCAACTACGCCATGTTTTTTTTCTTCATTTGATAATAATTTAATTTTATAATATGCACCTCGAGCTTTAAATGAACCAGTTTTTTGGCGAAACTCTGCCTTTAGATATACATCTGATTCTGTTAATTTACTAAACAAAGGAGCATGAATTAATGGTGTTTTTTTAATATCATCTCCTCGCATAGAGTCTGCTTTTACAATTTCATCATATGTTGGATTCATTGGAAATGTTGCTAGAAATGTGGCGTATTTGACTTCTTCTATAGAAAAAATTACATTTTTTCTAAATTTTATGCCTAAATTTCCAGCAATGACTAAATACTTGCATTAATTTCTTAAAATTATATCGAGGGATCGGATCTCCCCTTTGAGAAAGTTCTCATTTTCCGGTTCCTTGATTTTAATTAATTATTAATTTAAATTCATCTAATCTTTTTGAAATTTTTTCTTTAATCTCATCAGACATTTTTCTTGGATCAAACAAGCCTTCTCTGTTATTATTTTTAAGAAATTCTAAATCAAATGTACAAAGACAACCTTCTTCTCCTGAAATTAATCTTGAATCATCAATTAACACAGAAGATGTTTGATATGTTTCAATTAAAAGAGAATCTAATTCATTAAATAATTTTGTCTTTTTATCAGATAGTTCTTTAAAATCTACATCAGCATCTTTTTCAATTTCTTCATAAATTTGTTCTCGGAGTTCATCTTTTTCATAAAGAATTTCAAATAATTTTTGATGATCAAAATCTTTGTAGCCTTTTTCTTTTAATTTATTTAAAACGAATTGATCACTATTATCTGAAAGATCCTGTTCTTTATTTTTAGTCAAATCCACAATATCTGATAATTCTTTTTGACACTCAATGACACGTTGTTCAGGTTTGTAATATAGTAAAACATGGAATTGTATAGATATGTGTCCTGAAATTAAATAATTACCCTCCATTACTTCAAATTTTGTAAATATTCTTCTAACATCTTCATTATTAGAAATAGTAACATCCTGAAGAGACCAATCTTTTAGATTATTGTTGATTTTTTGAAAATAATCCATAACTTGTTTGGGATCAAATGTTTTTTGATCAGTTACAGTTGAATCCCCCATCATGACTTTAACATCGACCGTTTTTGTTAAATCAGAAATTTTAGATAAGAAAAGTTGTTGGATATTTTCATTTTTTTTATTTAATATCTTTATGAACTCATTAGGAGATCTTGTATCTAACCGCACATGAGTTAGCAAATAATTCTTTGCCTTAAACCTTCACCAATCTCTAAATATACAGATTCGAGATTCTAGGCATGGATAAATCTAAATTTAAGTGCAATATTTGCAAGGGGGAGATTGTGGAGTATTTTAATGAAAAATACAATGGAAATAGAGGTAAATGCCTTCATTGTGGAGTAGATTTTCCATTAGATTAGATGATGAATTATGACTAATGAAAAGGAATCGTCAAAAAACAGATCCGAAGAAGAAAATCAGAAAGATGTAATTTTAGGTGAAAATAATAATAAAGTGTTAGATTTTGATGAGATGATTTTAGAAACTCAAAAGCGAGTTTGGGGCGTTTTAAAAAAAGGATATGAATATTCAGCACTTATTGATGAATCAGATAAATTTCTACGAAATCATGTTTTTTCAAAATTAAATATGGTGGTACTATACGTGGATTTGGTAGGTTCAACAACAATGACTTTAGAGATGCCTGCTGAAAAAATTGCAATTATCATTGGTTCATTTGCTCAAGAGATGGCTGCAGTAATTAGACAACATAATGGATATGTGTTAAAATTTGTTGGTGACTCTGTAATAGGATATTTTGATGCAAAAGAAAATGGTGAAACAGCTTCAGAAAATGCAATTAATTGTGCAAGATCTATGATATCTGTTATTCATAAAGGCATTAATCCAATTTTAAATCAATATGATTATCCTGATTTAATGGTAAAAATTGGAGTTGATTTTGGACAAAATATGGTAGTAAGATATGGAGCAGACGTAAAACAATCTCATGTAGATATTATTGGACCTGCAATGAATATTGCTGCAAAAATTCAGAGCATGGCAAAACCAGATCAAATTTTAATTGGCAGTGATGTATATGACAGAATTAATTCAGATTCACAAAAAAACTTTAGTCATATAATTTGGAATAAAGATGAATGGAAATATCGTTCCAGATTAACTGGCGATATTTACAAAGTGTACGAGTTTAAAGGATAGTATAATTTTTAAATATTTTTTTAAACCGTAAATTTTCCAGGACATTCAACATGTTCATAGTGATGTTCAGTAAATTTTTCTTGAACAACATATATCACAATTTTGTGAAGATCTTTTTCTAAGATGTCATGTTTACATCTAAGACAAGTCTTTTTTGATTTTTCCATGCGTATTTGCGATCCAAAATAGGAATCTATAAGGATCTGCGATCAACTCAAGTTGAGCTAAAATGACTGATAGTTTACTTGATGGTATATCAAAAGCCCAAAGTAAGGCAGAAATATAGCAAAAAATGACTATTTTTATGGATAATTCAGTAAATAGACACTTACAAGACCTGTATGGGTTAAATCCAAATATTCCACACATGGCATTTCAATTCCCAAGATTGCCACCAGGACTCGCTCATCCAATGTTTAAAATTTATGAAAATCCATTAAAAGAACAATTTTCTCGAGATGCTGAAACCATTAACCAAAAACTTCAAGGATTTCAACAAATGTATCAACAATACGCATCAGGATTATTATCTATGAATTCTACAATAATTCCTCCTGGACATCCATTGTATAGTAAAAAGAATTCTTCAGAAGGACTTCGTGCTGAAAATGATAAACTGTTAAAAGAAAATACAGAGTTAAAGAAAAAACTAGGAAAAAAATCAGATTCTAAATAATATTAAAAATCCTTATTAATTTCAAATGTAATTTTAATTATGGTAAAAACTCCAGCTGATAAATGGAAAGATACTGTAATTAAATACAGAAAACAATGTCAAAGTATTTTAAAAATTTCAAAAAATATTAGATATGCAGGAGTCATTAACGTGTATGGTAGAACTCTAGCAGGAATTATCAATCCCAAACTTAAACCATTATTAAAATCAGAACAAGTAAAAAATGAATTTTTTGTTTTGTCTACTTTAATGTCATTAAGAAAAGATACTGCAAAAACAGTCGGAAAACTTGAACATGTAATTTTACAACATCAAAAAGTAATTATTCTAATTTTACAAAAAAACGATGTTACTTTTTACATATCAATTAATAGAAATGAAAGAGGGGTAGAAAAACTCATCACATTAATTAAAAAAGTAATTTAGAATTATTTTGTAGTTTGTTTGTATTGTTCTGATGGTTTTATTTCAACAGTGTTAGATGATTTAATATTATACACAGGGTCACCTTTAGGATCTTTTAATGTAGTTCGAGAAACAGTGGTAACATTTGTAAATATTTTAATTTTTGTTCCATCATCAAGATGATATTCATTAAATTCTTGAGAAAGCGTATCGTAGTGCATATCGGGTTTTTCAATAGAATCTAAAATTTCTTTTTTAGTAATTGGTCTAGTATTGGGCGTTCCTTTCAATGTACTATCTGCATATATTACAGTAAGAGTTTGTGCATCTACTGAAAATGATACTTTATCACCATCCATTACACGTTGAATTTTTTTGAGAACAGTTCGAGTTTTTAGTATAGAATTATCTACAAGTTGATACTTGTTCCAAGGTTCTTTAATTATCTCAAATTCAATTGTTTTAGTATTTTGCATATTGTAAAGTATCTAAAAAATTGTAATATTAGTTTTTTAATAAAAAAACAAACTAAGCTGGTGTAAAACCGTGATATCCACCAGTTTGTTGATCCTTGTCATTATAGATTGGCTCAAATAATGAAATCAAATACTCGTCAGGATCCTGAATAATTGCATTCTTACCAGTATCTTTTTCTATGATGTCTCGATATATTGTGACTCCCTTACTTCTTAATTCATCAACTGCAGATTTTACATCACCTACAAGAAATCCAATTGTGATTCCATTTTCAATAGAACTGCCACTATGTTGTGCAGTCAATGATGCAGGATGTAAACTCAATAAAGCACCAGAAGTGCCCAAATCTATCCAAGTTCGTCTTTGATTTTTGATTGGAAGGCCTATAATTTCATTGTAAAATTCAAGGGATTTATCCAAGTCTTTTACAGCCAAAATTACATTTCCAACTTTTTTGATATTCACAGACAGACTACCTCGAAGTTCTTTAAAACCATTGTTATCATTGTACCTCAACCATTGTTTCAGTTCGCTCTACACCACTAATTTTTTGAATATCATTTGCCACATCTTTAATTTCAATAAGATCCTCTACATCAACTACAGCTACTGCATCAAATTGCCCACTAGTAGGAAATGAATCAGATACAGATGTGATTTTTCTGAGTCTTGCAGCAATGAGTTTTTTTGGAGATTTTACTAAAATTATTGCCCTTACCATCCTAGATTTACCTCCACTTCAATTAATGTCTCAGTTGTAACAATATCTTTAATTTTTTTAAAATCAATTACCATGTGATTGATTTCATCGATATTTCCTTGTAAAAATACACTAATGTCGGCCCTTCCTGCCACAATCATCACTTGTTTTACAATTTTACGCTTTTTCTTTAAAATTGAGACTACTGAATCTACTTTTCCAGGTTTTACGGTAATCAAACATAATGCACGCATAAATTAAGTAGGTTTTTGGATCGGATAAAGATTTCTAGTCTGATGCTTCTTGGGAACGTGCTTCCTCAAGATATGCTCTTCGTTCTTCATTGATTTTTTCTTGATCAATTACAATATCATCATCTACAATTACTAGTCCCATGTCATCACTAGGTAATTCTTTAATTTTTTTCTTTTTTGTTTTAGAAGTTTTAGCTTTAGATGTAGTCTTTGCCTTTGTAGTCTTTGCCTTTGTAGTCTTTGCCTTTGTAGTCTTTGCCTTTGTAGTCTTTGCCTTTGTAGTCTTTGCCTTTGTAGTCTTTGCCTTTGTAGTCTTTGCCTTTGTAGTCTTTGCCTTTGTAGTCTTTGCCTTTGTGGATTTTTTTTCTGCCATGAATATCGAAAAAATACAGTTTGCCTTGTTTTTAAAGATTATGTAGAATCAATTACACATAGAATTATTTCAAAGATCATTATCGATCAATTTTTTCTTACAATAATGAATATTTTTAAAATCTTGATTTTAATGAAATTAAATTCTCAAATTAGTTTTTAATAAAATCAAAGTGCCAGGGGCGAGATTTGAACGCGCGACAGCCCGGTCTTCAGCCGAGTGCTCTCCCAGGCTGAGCTACCCTGGCACTAAGAAAAAATCCTTCAGATGAGGAATTAAAGTTTGTCATCT
>Ga0209992_10002345_pt1 | contig 17571 bp, 21 predicted proteins | sample 2SBtaG_2_FD_182564 | JGI IMG/M metagenome (GOLD analysis project Ga0209992, IMG submission 182564) | Deep subsurface microbial communities from Kolumbo volcano to uncover new lineages of life (NeLLi) - 2SBTROV12_ACTIVE470 metaG (SPAdes)... | ecosystem: Environmental > Aquatic > Marine >... | reverse complement strand
CACGGCGTTCTTCCACTTGGGCAATCTTGTGGAATACGGCGCTACGGACGATATTTTCACCAGACCTTCGGACCCACGGACCGAGGCTTACATCACCGGACGGATCGGTTAGGGTAGAAACATGAATTCAGGACATATCTTAGCAGCTTTTGACAAAGACCTTGAACGCATTCAGGCGCTGATGTTGCGCATGGGTGGTTTGGTCGAAACCGCGCTGCGCGATGCAATGACCGCGCTGGAAAAAGGGGACCTTGAACTGGCCGCGCAGGTTAAGGTGGGTGATCAAGCCATCGATGACCTTGAAGCGGAAATCCGTGGCGAAGTTGAACGTGTGATCGCCCTGCGTTCCCCGAACGCTGGCGATCTGCGCACCGTGTTATCTGTTCTAACCATGGCCAGCACTTTGGAACGTTGCGGGGATTACGCCCGCAACATGGCCAAGCGGACCTTTGTTCTGGAAGAGTTCCAGTATTCATCATCATTGAACGGAACCCTGCGACGGATGTCGCGGGTGGTTGAGGCGATGTTGGCTGACGCCTTAGACGCATACGTAAATCGCGATCTAGCCAAGGCGCAGGACGTGATCGAACGCGATCTTGAGGCGGATCAGATTTACAATTCATTGTTCCGCGAACTTCTGACCCACATGATGGAAGACCCACGCACGATTGCCCCGGCAATGCACCTTCACTTCATCGCCAAGAACATCGAGCGCGTCGGCGATCATGCGACCAACCTGTCTGAACAGGCAATTTACCTTGTCACGGGTGCTTTCCCTGCGGACGATCGCCCAAAACAGGACGTCACATCAGTCAACCTTTCTGAACTAAAGGATGGCTAGTTCCGGCGCGCAAATTCTGGTCGTCGAAGACGAAGCCGCGCAACGCGAAGTGATCGCTTATAACCTTCGCAAGGAAGGCTATGACGTCAGGACTGCGCAGGACGGGGATGAGGCCGAACTGGAATTGGCCGAAGAGGTGCCTGATCTGATCCTTCTGGACTGGATGATGCCGGGCGCCTCCGGCCTTGAGCTTGCCCGGCGTATCCGCGCTCGGTCGCAAACACGTGAAACACCGGTCATAATGTTAACCGCGCGCGGAGAAGAAGAAGATGTCATTCGCGGGTTGGACGTGGGTGCAGACGACTATATCACCAAGCCATATTCAGTGTCGGAGCTTCTTGCCCGCGTGCGTTCAACCCTTCGGCGCAGTAAATCGGGGGGTGGAGATACTATCCGCGTCGGTGGCATTGAAATGAATGTCGAAGCCCACCGGGTGCATGTTTCTGGTGAGGAAGTCGCCCTTGGCCCGTTGGAATTCAAGCTGCTTCGAACCCTGATGGAAAGACCCGGCCGTGTTTTCGAACGGGATCAATTGCTGGACAAAGTTTGGGGGCGGTCCGTGTACGTGGATAGCCGAACGGTGGACGTACATGTCGGCAGATTGCGCAAATCCCTTGGTGCGGAAGCGGCGGACCTAATTCGAACCGTGCGCGGCAGGGGTTATGCACTTGGGTAGGGATTGTTGTTACGAACTTTGATTAGATCGATTGAAACGCTCAACCAAATTGACCAGGTCGAATTGGTGTGCGTCTGGTGGTCCAAATTCTACAGGTGCAAAGTAATAGCTTTTTCGCGCAATGCGGACATTCGATCAAAGCACAGCATCTGTCAAAGAGAGCTCAGAGCGGTCGTCCACTGCACCAGAAACGAATATTTGCTTCGCTCAAACCATTTTACTTTCAGCAACTGACCCGCGGTAATTCCTCGGGCTCTACGTGGTTCATATTACAAAATAACCCAACAAAAACAGTGCAAACTATAGGATTGCATATCCGTGTACACCGGTTCGATTCCGGTACTCGCCGCCAAGCCTTTTCAACGACTTAGACGATGGTTGGCCGCCTGAAGAGGGCTCTCGTTTCCTCTTATTCTCACAGAAAATCGCGTTCCCGCCGGTTCAACAATGTACAACCAAGTTTAGTCGGAGTCGACTTTATACCCCTGAAACCGCGCCGTTTCACTTTTCGGTGACAATCCTCACATCCGGCTCTATCTGCACGTCATCAAAAAAGCGGACGTTTGTACCCCGCGGGGCCAGTGACCGGAGTGATTTCACTATACGAATATTGCGCAATGCTCAAACTGACACATCCCCGCACGCAACTTCGTTCGAATTCCCTTTGTCAATAACTGAAGCAGAAACTGTTTTTCTTGCACCGCCTAAAAATGATCGATCCCAACACATCTGGTATTGAGCTACCCCAGACATTTGGTCCGTCTTCAAATTGTCCGGGACTGCCCCCCAAAGTCATTGCCAATGCCCTTGCTGACCACAAGTTATGCTGCGCCTTAAAGCCCCATCTGTTCTTTCACACCATTCATGTGCGTTTCGTCGTCAGCCATTTTGCGGTTGTCAATGAAATGCGCAGCACCCGCGCCAACGGGGTAGCGCAGCGCAGGCGTTCCGTCAGTTGCCGCGTTCCAGATCACCTCGGCCACCACCTCTGGCGCTGATCCATGGTTATTCTGGCCTTGCATTGCGTTTGTCATGGCCTGCACGGTGGGTTGGTATTCTTGCATGCTTTCGTCGTTGGAAATGTCCATCGAACGGCTGTAAAAATCCGTCTTGATGGCACCCGGCTCTACAATCTTGGTCTTGACGCCAATTGCGTCCAGCTCAAATTTCAGCGACTCGGTCAGCCCCTCAACGGCAAACTTGGTTCCGTGATATAGCGACATCAGCGGGAAGGTCACCTTGCCACCAATAGAGCTGATATTGACGATTGTGCCAGATTTTGCGGCCCGCATGTGCGGCAACACTGCTTGGGTGGTTGCGATCAGTCCGATCACATTGGTGTCAAACTGTCGACGCACGTTTTCGATCGCAAAGGCCTCCATGGGGCCAATGGCGCCATATCCGGCGTTGTTAACCAACACGTCGATGCCGCCAAATCTGGCGACAGTTTCGTTGACCGCCGACTTGATCGAGGCTTCATCTGTCACATCCAGACGGGTCACCAGCACATTGTCCAGCTGGGTCAACTCTTGTTCTTCATCCGGTTTGCGCATCGTCGCGACAACGTTCCAACCCTTCTGTTGAAACAATTTTACTGTTGCTTTGCCAATGCCGGCAGATGCGCCGGTGATAAGGATTGTGTTGGCCATTGGTCTTTCCTTTCAAAAGAGGTATTTCGCGCCGATTTTGGGCATAAACTGCGTGTGTTGGATCCGGACTAAGGGCGACCGCCCAAACCGTGGATCAAAACAGTGGTATTGGCGTTCAGCCATTCTTTGGCATAGGCCTCATCATTCAGCACGTTGGGGCGGTCGTCCTGCATCTTGGATGCGTACATAATCTGCCCACCAAGGCGGTCGAGCACGAGCCCTGTGACCAGTTCTATTTTTAGATCAGCGCTCACAAACCCGGCGTTTTGGGCAGCGCTTAGGTAATTTGAAAACCCATCGTGAAATTTTGATGTACCAACATATTGTCTGGCTTCGCGTGCAATGATCCGAAACACCGGCGCTTGGGCTGACAGGGCGCGAAACGTCTCGGAAATGAACATTTCAAGACGCAAAATGAACTCTTCCTGTGTCCTGGGCGGCTTGTCGATCAATCGCAGGGGTACATCGAACGTGGTTGATGTGAATTCCTCGATGATCGCGTTGTAAAGCCCCTCTTTTGAGCCAAAATAGTGATGGATCATGGTAGAGCTGGCGTCGGCCATTTTGCATATCTCACGGACCGACGCGCCATTAAAACCCCGCTCCGCGAACATGGATTTCCCGGCCTCGATCAGGCGCGATTTTATTGAGACGTCTTTGATGGCTTTTCCTTTGATCACAGTGACACCAGATGGTCAGTTTATCAGGCTGCCGCCAAGGCGGCTTCGGAATTGACTTTTTCGACCTTTCTTGGATGTGGTTCGCCGGTTTGGATGTAATGGCACAGCTCTTCAAGACCGCGCAAAAAGCCGGCGTCCAAGCTCTTGGTTAACATGCCCTTCATGGGTGCGCTGAACCACTTTGTGGTGGCTTGGCCGGTGTAGGTGATTGTGCATTCTTCGTCACCGTCGGCTTTCACATCCACCGTCGCAATGTACCCAAGCATTGGCAGCAATCGGGGGGTATTGCGCAGGGTAACCCGCGTGGAAACGCTGCGTTTGGCGTCGCTATAGGCGGTGATGACTTCCTCTTGATACACGGGCTGAAACTTTTTGATCAGGTAGGAATTGCGGCCTTTTGCCGGGGCACCGGGAAGGGCCGCACCAGAAATCGTGTCGGCAGTTGGGTTGGCAGCCATCCAGCGGTCAACGTGAACAAAGTCTTCGCCAATGATTTTCCAGGCATGAGCGGCTGAAGCCTTTACGGTGATTGTGTGTGTGGAGAGTTTCATTTTATCTATCTTTCGATTGTTTGATTTTATCTATCGATTGTTAGATATATTGCACTGTTTGATTTGTCAACCGGTGATCAGAACATTATTCCACTTGCCGGTCATTCGCTGAGGGATGCGTAAGTCCGCAGTTCTGGCAGAACTGAGAATTGCGATGTGGAGTCGTTCAGACAGGCTGGGTGCAGCTGATTTCGAACCATGACCGAAATCCAAAGGCCGTTTTGTCAGTAACCGAGGCGCTGGGGCAGGACGCATCCAAGGCCGGATTTTAAATGATAACCCCAGCCAAGGCATACGCCAAATCCACCCTTACGGTTTCCCGCTTCTGCGCATACAGTCTTGAACGGGGGGCGAGTATGGCAGAGCGTGCGTTGCTTCGTCGGCTGAAGGGTGGCGACGAGGGTGCTTTTGGGGAAATTTATGGCGATCTGAACCCGTCTATGGTTCGGGTTGCCACAGCGCTGGTCGGAAACCGGGCAACCGGCGAGGAGGTCACGCAGGACACCTGGATGGCGGTTGTTGCAAAGCTTGACAGTTTTGACGGGCGCGCCTCGCTTAAAAACTGGATATTTGCCATTCTTGCCAACAAGGCGCGGACCCGTGCAAAACAGGACGGCAGGTTTCAACATCTGGAATTGCAACCCGACACCAAGGACCAGATTACGCAAGACTTTGATGACATGTTCAATGCGGCCGGCAACTGGATTGACCCGCATGTTTTGTGGGAGGAAATCACGCCAGAGCGCATTTTGGGCGGCAAGCAAACATGGGACATCGTGCGTGACGCCATAGATCAGCTGCCAAAAGTTCAGGCCGCAATTCTAAGCCTTTTGTCCCGCGAAAAACTGTCGTCGCGTGAAATTGCTGCTATGCTGGAAATTTCAGAGGGCAATGTGCGGGTTCATTTGTTCCGCGCCCGCGAACAAATCCGCCGAATTCTTGAAGCGGAAATAAAATAATGAAAATACTGTAACGAAACCGCGTCTGCTGAGTCTTTAACATATCGGCACGCAAAAGCGATTGCCGAGAACAAAAGGAAACACCGCTATGATGACCTGCCGGGACGTTTGCGAAAAGGCGCAGGATTATTCTGACAAAAAGCTTTCAAGATTAAGCCGGGTCAGGATTTGGTTGCATGTTTTGATGTGCAACAACTGCAATAATTTTGTCAGGCAGACAAAACAGGCCAATCTGCTGATCCATCAGAGTTTCGGTAAAACTTCGGACAGCAAGGTGTCTCCGGAACTAATGGCGGCCTTTCACAATAAGAAAAAGTGAGGGCCGCCGTTTTAACAAAAAGCGCAATTGCCTGACTTTGGCCGCGCATACTAAAAGGAGAAGGCCCAATGATACTGAAAAACGGGATAATCGGAGGCTTTGTCGGTTCAGCAGTTCTGGCAGTGGTTTTCGTGATGAAAAATATGATGGGCATCATGCCCGAGATGGACATCATCATCATGCTGAGCGCGATGATGGGAATGCCCGCAATTGTGGGCTGGGTGGCCCATTTCATGATCGGCTCCATTGCATGGGGCGGTATCTATGCGCTGGCCAATGATTCAATTCCCGGCGGTTCGCAGCTGGGCAAAGGCGTTGTGGTCGGTCTGGCCGCTTGGGTCATGATGATGGTGGTTGTTATGCCAATGGCCGGTGGCGGCTTTTTTGGCATGAAATTTGGCATGATGGGGATTGGCATGACGCTGATGCTGCACATTGTTTTTGGCGCGGTTATGGGGCTGGTTGCAGCGTCGCTTGAAAACAAGGTTGAAACCGCCTGATGTGCCCGGCATTGGGTTGAAATCCAAATTTGCCGCTGCAATAAAATGAACAATATCCGGGCTGTTTTGACAGCCCGGACACATGCAGTTATTTGCATTTTAGCGTTTGCTAATATAAGCTCCCCCCACTGACAGATAATCCTTCAAGGGAGTTGAAAATGAATAAAATAATGGTAGCGGGCACGGCCCTGGTATTTGGCGCGGGTCTTATGGCGTCCACAGCGGTGGTTGCTCAGGAAACATCCTGGCTGCGTAAGGGCGATCAGGTCATTGCGGTTGTTGATGGCGCCGATGGTCTGACCTGTACGCGGGTCAGCGACGGATTTGAAATGTGTCACGGCATGGAAAAACAGGCCGACGGCACGTGGGCCGGACCAAACATGAAGCACCCTGACATGCCGAAGTTTCTGACGTTTGACGGCACAGTGATCATGACGTCCAAACAGTTGAAAATCGAAGGTTGCATGGTTGGCGGGGCGATTTGCGACGCGGAAGTCTGGGAAATAAACAACTAAATCACTGATTTAGTAAGACTTTAATACCACCGCCCGTTGCGTTGACGATGAAGGTCAGCCACCGGGCGGTTCTTTTTTGGCTGCCATTATTCCGGCCAGCGCCACAGAGGCCAGACGCGCAGCCGCCGTGTCCGCCCGGCTGGTCAGCAACAGCGGAACGGCGGCACCCGTGACAATACCGGCCGCGCATCCGCCGGACAAATAGACCAGCGCCTTGAAAATTGAATTGCCGGAAACGATATCCGGAACCACAATAATATCCGCAGCTCCGGCCACCGGATCACCTGCCATATTCTTTATTCCGGCGGCCTGTTTGGACAGGATCAGATCAAAGGCCAGCGGTCCGCTGAACTCCGAATCGGCAATATTGGCCTTCGCCCAGTTGGATAATTCTCGGGCCGCCACAGCGCTTGGCACCGAGGGGATCGGCGATTCGGTTGCTGACAGGAAAGCAACGCTCGGTTTGACGGTTCCCAAAGTGCGCGACATCGTCACAGCCGCACGGGTTGCAATCTGAAGGGTTTCAATCGTTGGATTAACATTTACGGCTGCGTCGGTGAGCAGCAGCGGCCTGCCCCCGCCAGGCGCGGTGATGTGGAAGATATGCACCAGTTTTTGATCGGTTCGCAGTCCGTATTCGCGGCTTAGCGCGGCCCGCACAAACGTGTCGGTATGCACCTGACCTTTCATCATTACGTCGGCCTGCCCCTGTCCGCAAACTTGTGCTGCGGCGGCGGCAGCGCTTTCTTCGCCCTTGGTATTAATCAACTTGTACCGGCTGATATCCCAAGCCAGATCATCTGCTAGGCGTTGAATTTCATCTAAATTGCCGGTGAAAAGCGGCTTCATGATGCCAGCATCGGTTGCCTCTTTTGCGGCTGACATTGGCAATTTTGCGTCGGCCCCGGCAATGGCGACAACAGACGGCGGCAAGGCTTGCGCTTTTTGCAGCAATTCCGGCGGGCAGACAGGTTTTGACTTGCTTAGAAAGGGCGAATTGTCAGATTTCAAATTCAGCCCCCGCGACGATTAACCTGTCCGCCGTCAAAGCAAGCGAACAGGTCAGATTCTAGTGCCGAAACAGACATTAACGCAAGGATCAAACCGCGCTTTGGCTTTGCATATCTTTAGAGTTTATACCGGCCACCTCCACCGGCGTTTTCATGGCGTCACGCCGAAAGGGTTCGCCCAGTTCCTGATTGAGCATCACCTCGATGAACGTGGTCTGATTTTCCTGCATCTGCGCCTTGACCGCCGCGTTCAGGGCATCGGTCAGGCCGTCCATTGATGTAGCGACAACACCTTTGACGCCACAGGCCTCGGCAATGCCCGCGTATGACACGTTGTAATCCAGCTCTGTTCCGACAAAGTTGTCGTTGTACCAAAGCGTTGTGTTGCGTTTTTCAGCCCCCCACTGGTAATTGCGAAAGATCAGCATGGTGATCGCGGGCCAGTCATCCCGCCCGCAGGCGGTCATCTCGTTCATGGAAATCCCAAAGGCACCGTCTCCGGCGAAGCCCACAACCGGTGTGTCGGGGCGGCCAATTTTGGCACCTAAAATGGCCGGAAAACTGTACCCGCAGGGGCCAAACAGGCCGGGGGCCAGATATTTGCGCCCTTCTTCAAAACTGGGATAGGCGTTGCCGATGGCGCAGGCGTTGCCGATGTCAGAACTGATGATGGCTTCTTTCGGCAAAGCCGCCTGAATGGCACGCCACGCCTTGCGCGGGGACATGTGATCGGGCTTGGCGTCCCGTGCGCGCTGGTTCCAGGTTGTTCCGTCGTCGTCTTCTTCGTGATCCATCGACGTCAGGGTCTGCGCCCATGCCGATTTTGTTTTGGCGATCAGGGCTTTGCGGTCTGAACGACCCGCGTCACCGGCGGTGTCCGCCAATTGATCAAGTATCTGCGTGGCCACCGCTTTGGCGTCGCCAACGATACCGACGCTGACCGGTTTGGTCAGGCCGATCCGGTCAGGATTAATATCCACCTGAATGACTTTGGCCTTTGTTGGCCAGTAATCGATGCCGTATCCCGGCAGGGTGGAAAACGGGTTCAAACGGGTGCCAAGCGCCAGCACCACGTCGGCCCTTGAGATCAGCTCCATCCCGGCCTTAGAGCCGTTATAACCCAGCGGCCCGGCAAACAGCGGATGGCTGCCGGGGAAAGCATCATTGTGCTGGTAGCCGCAGCACACCGGCGCATCCAGACGTTCGGCAAGGGCTTGCGTGGCGGCAATCGCACCGCCAATGACCACGCCCGCGCCGTTCAAAATGACCGGAAACTTGGCAGACGACAGCAAATCGGCAGCCGCGGCGATGGCGTCGGTGCCACCGGAAGGGCGCTCAAACTCCACAATCGCCGGCAGGTCAATGTCGATCACCTGCGTCCAGTAATCGCGCGGAACGTTGATCTGGGCCGGAGCGCACAGCCGCTTTGCCTGCAAGATCACCCGGTTCAGCACTTCGGCCATGCGGGAAGGATCGCGCACTTCTTCCTGATAGGCCACGCAATCCGCGAACATGTTCATTTGCGGCACTTCCTGAAAGCCACCCTGCCCCATCGTTTTGTTTGCACCCTGCGGCGTGACCAGCAGCATCGGCGTGTGGTTCCAATAAGCGGTTTTGATCGGCGTGACAAAATTGGCGATGCCGGGGCCGTTTTGGGCAATGGCGACGCACATCTTGCCGGTTGCGCGGGCAAAGCCATCGGCCATCATGCCGCCGGAATATTCATGGGCACAATCCCAAAATGTGATGCCCGCCTTTGGAAAATAGTCCGAGATCGGCATGAAGGCCGACCCAATTATGCCAAAAGCGTTGTCGATACCGTGCATTTGCAGAACTTTAACAAAGGCTTCCTCGGTGGTCATTTTCATGGGGTGGGTATCCTTAATTGGCAAAAACTGGTGATGCGAAGGCGCACAGGCAGCAAAAACAAGGCCTCTGATCGGACCTTGCGGCGATGTTATGCGACAGCGGATCAAGATGCGATAGGGCCAGATATGTGGGGCTTTTATATCCAGAACTCCCATTTGGCTTTGGGTCTGGAACAATAGCATTCGATCAGGGAAGTTTTTTCCTGAAAAAGCCGCCGGGACTTGAACAAACAGCTTGCCCATACACCGACACGTTTTACGAAACCGCAGTGCGTTGGAATAAACACAGATCACTTTGGTTGATCCGCTAAACAAACCCAAAATCAATGAGTGGCCGCATTTGGAAAACCTCCGCGATGAATACTGTTCGGCACGCTTTGGCACGCCGGTCATTTGGACGTTCGGTGTCACGCTGATTTGGTGATTTGAAAGTTGCAGTATTTTCAAATTCCAAGGTCCCGGCACACCAGTTTTCTGGAATTCCGGTCTTCCAGAAATCTGGTCTACCGGTCTTTTGAACCTCCGGTCTTCCAGAATTCCGGAATTCCGGAAGTCCAGTATTTCAGTATTCCGGTATTCCAGTATTCCAGAAGTCCGGAAGTCCGGACTTCCAGAATTCTAGAATTCCGGAACTCAGTCGCAAAACTGTGTCAGATGCCAGGAAAAACCTGCTCTGGTGCTGCGCCCAAACTTTCCATTCACGCCAACGCAGAGGCAATCCGCGACACGCCTTCCGGAATGCGTTTTGCCGCGATCGACGAATACGCAAGCCGAAAATAATTTTCAGGCGCATCATGCCCCGCAAAAAAAGGTGTGCCCGGCTCAATCAACACGCCCCTATGCTGCAACGCCTGCGCCAGATCATCAGCCCGCATTCCGTCCGGCCCCCTGATCCAGATGCTGGAGCCGCCAAAAACCGCCTTTCCGGCAATATAAAGGCCGGACTGACGCAGCGCGTTATCCATGACTTTTCGACGTTCGTGAAACGCATCGCGCATGGTTTTGATCATCGCGTCGTAATGCCCGCGGGCCAGAAAAAACGCCGTGGTCCGCTGCATATGGCCTGGTGGGTGTCGTAAAACCGCGGCGCGCAACGCCCGCGCCTGCCGTACGAAAGCCTCAGAAGCCACCAGATAACCCAGCCGCAGCCCCGGAAACAGCGATTTCGAAAAACTGCCGACGTAGATCACCCGCCCGTCCCGGTCCAGTGATTTTAGCGCCGGTGACGGTGTTTTTAAAAAGCTCATCTCAAATTCGTAGTCATCCTCGACGATCAGAAAATCCCTTTCTTCCGCCAGCCGCAGCAATTCGCGGCGGCGCTCCATCGGCATGGTGGCCGTGGTGGGGCACTGGTGGCTTGGCGTTGTGAACACCACGTCCATTTGCTTTGGCAGCATGTCCGGGGGCAATCCGTCGTCATCAACGTCAACCATGTATTTGCGGCATCCGGCGTGGTTCAAAATATCCCGCAATCCCGGATACCCGGGGTTTTCACAAACCGCCAACCGCCCCGCGCCCAGCAATATCTGCGCTACCATCCACAGCGCGTTTTGTGCACCGACCGTCACCAGTATCTGCTCTGGCCGCGCCAGAATACCACGACGCGGCAGCGTGTGCCTGGCAATAAAATCTATCAGCTCTGGATCGTCTCTTTCGGCGTAGTCAACGGTCAGGCTGTCAAATTGTTTTTTCCCAAGCGCCTCCAGCGCGCAAAGCCGCCAGTTTGATTGGTGAAACAGGTCAGGATCAGCCTGACCATAAATAAACGGATAGGGAAACTGCCGCCAGTCGGGGCGCTTTGCCACCTGTCGCGAGCCGGTAAACCGGCGGTGCATCACCCGGTCCCAATCAACGGTGTCAGTCGGCGTTACAAAATCTGCGCTGCTAAGGGGCGACGTCGGTGCGGTTTCTGAAACGAAATATCCGGATTTATCTTTCGCTCTCAGATAATCATCTGCCACAAGCTCGTTATAGGCCAGCGTCACGGTAATGCGGGAAACGCCCAGATGGGACGCCAGTTTTCGCGACGACGGCAGCTTTTCCGCGGGCAAAAACCGGCCCGATAAAATAGCCGCAGCCACGATCTGTTGTATCTGGCTTTGCAAGGATCCCTGAAACGCCGGATCCAAAAAAAACGTATCTGCGGCAATTGTCATCTAGGCCCATCCGATCTGGACCTAAATTGACGAATTCTGGACTTAAATCAAGCGGTCGAAATAGGATGTATCCGCTTCGTTGAAAAAAAACGGCACCGATTGATCTGACTCTCCGGATTTTAGCCCTGCAGCAATCTCGGCCAGCACCACCTCTGTTATGAACGGCAGATCAAAATTACGGGCCTCTGAAAGCGCGATCCATTGCAAGTGGCTTAACTCATCGCTTGCATGGGTAAAATCGTCAAGCGAGCCGCTTATGCAATCAGCATCGGCCAGAAAAAACCGCGCGTCAAACCGCCGGGGGCGACCCGGCGGGGTGATGGCGCGAAAAACAAATCGTATGCCCGCACCGCTTGGCTGCACGCCGGACTGATAAAACGACTGCCATGCTTCAGGCACGCCGCCGTTTTGCCCGGCATCACCCTTTTGACCCAGCAACAATCCGGTTTCTTCCCACAGTTCGCGAATGGCCGCCAACACCAGCGCCTCGGCCACGCCCGCATCCGCCTTGGCCCTTAACCGCCGCAGGCAATCAGCATTTATCGGCCGCGCCAACGAGACCTGGCTGTCCTGTTCATCCAGGGCGCCGCCCGGAAACACAAACTTGTTTGGCATAAACGCAGCGGTTTTGCCGCGCTGTCCCATCAACACTTTTGTTTCACTGTCCCCGTCGCGCAGTAAAATAATCGTCGCGGCGTTTCGGATTTGAGTTTTGTCCATGAGGTCCCATTGGATGATCCAAACCTTAGCATAGGATCAGTGATTGCCGGGGAAAAGGTAAATTTGCCCTTTAGTGTGGCAATTCTTCATCGTCCGGCAAGCCAAATCCATGCATGCGCTTGGCCCATTGTACGGCCACAAACATGCCCTTGAACCGTGGCAACAAGAACAGCGCAAGCGCCACAAACACGCCACTCAGCCCGATTGCCATCACCAGCGGGTCCGGCCGGAACGTGGCATATACCCAAAGGATAAGTGGTGCCAATATATGTCCGCTGACCAATATAGTGGCGTAGGCGGGCCCGTCGTCTGCCCGGTGATGGTGCAGCTCTTCGCCGCAAACCGCACAGCTGTCGCGGGTTTTCAGGTAGCTGCGCATCATCGGTCCGGTACCGCAATTGGGGCATTTTCGCCGCCAGCCGTTCATAAGTGCCGGCCTAACGCGCCGTTCTCCGCTGCCGGGGTTCTCTGATATTGGGGTCATGGTCATACCGCACGACCTAACCCGCGCGGAAGGAATGTAAACAGACACAGTGCGCCTTGCGTCTGGATGTCGCAAATGCCCGTGGTCAAATTTTTTTCGACGGAAACTCAGGCCTGCCCCGTTTTAAGTTCATGAAGGCAGCACAACGTCGCCTCTTTTTAACATCGGAGTAAGAAACATGAAAAAATCTACAGCAGTCGCCATGATAACCGCCCTGACAATCGGCGCGGTCGGCGTTACGTCCCTGTCACCGGCACTGGCCCGTGGTGGTCCGGACGGCCACGGCCCGCGCATTAATTTCGAGGAAATCGACGCCAACGCCGACGGCCAGATCACAATCGAGGAAATGATCGCGCACCGCGAAGCAAAATTCGCCGAGCGTGACACAAATGGCGACGGTTTTCTGTCCAAAGAAGAACTGCTGGCCGCCATGCAGGAAAATGCCGCCAAGCGCCAGGCAAAGCGCGTGGATCACATGATTGACAGACAGGATGCCGATGATGATGGCCAACTCAGCATGGCAGAACTCAGCAACGACGAACGCCAGGCAAAATTCTTTGAACGACTGGATGAAAACGGCGACGGTGCCATTTCTGAAGAAGAACTGGAAAACATGAAAAAACACCGGTTTGGCGGCAAGAAAAAACGCCCCGCTTCTGAATAAGCCATAAATCGGTCCGGCGTGGCTTTCGCGCCGGACCGATTGCAAATCCAGTACCGCGATTGTACGCATTTTGGCGATGAACATGCTTTCCAACGCCCTTGACGACCTAAGCGACGACGCAGTGTTGCGCCTGTACGTCAATGGCGACAATCAGGCGGCACGGGAATTGACCCTAAGGCTTGCGCCGGGCGTCTTGTCCCTTGCAAAAAGGCTGCTGAATGATCTGACGGAAGCTGAAGACGTGACACAGGAAGCCATGATGCGGTTGTGGAAAATGGCGCCGGACTGGCGAAGCGGAGAGGCCAAACTGTCAACCTGGCTTTACCGCGTGACCAGCAACCTGTGCATGGACCGCCTGCGCCGCCGCCGCAGCGTTGGATTGGATGAGATCGCCGAGCCAAAAGATACCACAGCAACGGTTGTGCAAACCATGCAGCAAAACGAACGCGCAAAAGCCCTGACCGCTGCACTTGATCAACTGCCAGAGCGACAGCGAACGGCGGTGGTCATGCGCCACATCGAGGGGTTTGCGAACCCTGAAATTGCCGAGATACTGAACATCAGCGTGGATGCGGTAGAAAGTCTGACAGCCAGAGGCAAGCGCGCACTTGCGGCTTTGTTGCTGGGTCAAAAGGAAGAACTGGGACTGGAATGATGACCAAGAAATCAAAAAACCACATAGATACGGAACTGGACGGTCTTTTTGCCAAATTGCGATCTGAGGACACGCCCCTGTCAGAAGATCTGGTGGCGGCAATCCTTGCTGACGCAAAAGCCCAGCAACCCCTGCAATCCAACGTCAGCGCACGACAACAGCCGGCCTGGTGGCGCGGCATTGCAGATGCCATTGGCGGATGGCGGGCAGCGGGTGCGCTTGCGGCCTGTACGGCGGTTGGGCTTTGGATTGGCTACGCCGCGCCTGACAGTCTGGCGGATTTTTCGGATTTCGTGTTCAACACCTCGTCGGAAGAGCCGTTTGACGCGATATCAACATTTGACGATTTATTGGTGGAGAGTTGACATGACCGATCCGGGAAAACCTAAGGCCAGTCTGAGCAAGCGCATTTTGCTGGTGGCGTCGCTGGGCTTGAACCTGTTGATTATCGGCTTGGTTGCCGGTGCGCTTTTGCGCGGTGGTCCGCCGGATCACCGCCGCCCGGTTGACCGCAGTTTGGGCATCGTCGGTCTGCGCAGTTATATGCGCGGGCTGGATGATCAGGACCGGCAGGCACTGCGGGTGGCGATTGACGAGAACCGCGATCAAATTCAGGCGGGCCGGTCGGTGATCCGTCAGCATCTGGAAGAATTGGCAGAGGCCCTGCGCGCAGAACCGTTTGACACGAAGGCTGTGGAGCAGGTCCTGGCAGCGCAACGCCAAGCGGTGACCGGCAATATTAAACTAGGCCACTCTATTTTGATGACCCGGATTAATCTGATGACCGCCGCAGAACGCCAGTCTTTCGCGGAACGTCTGGAAAATTCGCGCGGACCAAAGGGCAAACAGCCGTAAAGTGTGGGGCGGTTCGCGTGGTACCATAAAAGGCTTGCACCGCCAGAATTCAGGCGGCGGATGAAAACAGGGTCACCTGATTTCGCCCCTCAGCCTTAGACGCATAAAGCGCCTGATCAGCTTCCTGCAACAACACGTCAACCTCTGCAGGTTCTGCCGAACCCACGGTCACGCCAATGCTGACGGTGATCGAAAGGTGCTTGTTCGCGCTTTGAAGCTCAAAAAAATCCTGCTCGATCACCCGGCGCAGCCTTTCACCGGCAATGCGCGCCTCATCCTGCGTGGTGTCCGGCATGGCCACCAGAAATTCTTCACCGCCAAGGCGGGACACCAGATCAACCCCGCGCATATTGTCCTGAATTCTTTGGGCAAACTCTTTAAGCACCCGATCACCGGTCGGGTGACCATGCGCATCGTTGACACGTTTGAAATTGTCGATATCCAGCAGCATAAGTGCAAAAGGTTTGCCGGTCTCCTGCGAGCGGGAGTTGATTTTATCAAGGTGTTCCGTGGCATACCGTCTATTGTAAAGCCCGGTCAGCGGATCAAGCACTGACAGCCGCAACGAGTCCTGCACAGCGTTTCGCAGCCCGTCGGAAATATGTTTCCGCCGCATCTGGCTTTGCAGCCGAATGATCATTTCCTGCGGATCAAACGGATCAAACACATAATCGCTGGCCCCAAGATCAAGCCCTTTTGCCGCCAATGTCTGATCGCCTTGCGGCACCACCAGAATGATAAGCGCATGGCGGGTGCGCGGGCGGGTGCGCAGGCGTGACACCAGTCGCAACCCGTCGCCGTGCTTGCCAATGCGGCTGTGAACAACAAAAATATCCGGTGCATTGCCCGCCTCCGGCTCTGCCACCTGATCTTCGCTGGTTTCGATGTCAACTGTGATGGGCAACTGCGCCAGCAGGTCCTGCCGCCACTTTCGCCCAACGGTTTCGTTGGGGCAGGCCAAAACCACGTGACCGCCTAAATCACGGGCGGTTGGCGGTGGCGGCCACTCGACACCAAAACCAAAATCCCGGGAAATTGTGTTTCTAAGGCGCAGTTCATCAAACATAAACTTGACACGGATCAGATTGCGCACGCGGGAAAATAGCGCCAGATCATTGATCGGCTTGCTGAGGAAATCATCGGCACCACATTCCAGCCCTCGCAAGCGTTGTGTCTGGCTGTAATGGGCGGTGACCATAAGCACCGGCACATGCGCCGTCTCTGGATTTGCCTTAAGTATTTTGCAGACTTCAAAGCCGTCCATATCCGGCATCAAAACGTCCAAAAGCACGATATCCGGCTGTTCCTGCCTGATTTTTTCCAGCGCGTCGCGCCCGCTTTCGGCAAGAATAACGTCAAAATAAGCCGCAGAAAGTTTGGCCCTCAAGATCATCCGGTTGGTGGCAATATCATCGACCACAAGAATGCGTCCTGACATTTTTATCTTTCTCGTTATGGAAGTCTTAAGGTAGATTGATGAATGGTATTTAGAGGTAAAGGTGTTAAGAATTCCTTTCGAAATCACCCCGCACAGCGGCAGAAAATTAAGGTTGCATGAAACAGGATCAGGCAGAAACCATTGCCCTTCAGGCACTTGGCTGGTTGGCGGACCAGCAGGACTTTATGCGGGTTTTTCTGGCCAACAGCGGTGCTGACATAAATACCCTGATGGAAAATGCCGGCGATCCGGATTTTCTTGGCTCGGTCCTTGACTTCATTCTAAGTTCCGATGAAATCGTCAGCGGATTTTGTGATGCGTATTCATTGGACTACGACCTGCCGTCACAGGTCCGCCAACTGCTGCCGGGTGGTCAGGCCGTGAACTGGACTTAATTTGGCGGCGCGCCTTCAGCAAATGCTTTAAAGGCGACCATATATTTCAATGACTGCTTTTTGAACATTCCGGGCATCAGCACTGTCATCAGCCGCATCATGATACCGGTGCATCGAAACTCGTTCTTTTGCAGCCAAATGGTTTTGTCGCCTCTGGCTTCAAAGAAATTCGCGTTGCGGTTCCAGACGCCCTTTGCCGTAAAAATGGCTGTAAATTCTTCTGGCAGATTTCGCCGCTCGATCGTCTCGACCATTTCAATCTTTCGCTTTCCCATCTGAAACACCAGATCGGACACGGCGCCGGGCTGGCCTGCCTCGCCGCTGCGGTGGGTAAAACTGACCAATCCTTCCTGCCATTCTTTCAGATTATCCGCGTCGTCAAACAATTCGATAACTCTGGCTTGTGGCAGGTCAATTTCGATTTCACAGGTGTATTCCACGGCCAAATCTCCAATTGCTTACAGCAGTATACTAAAGATCGACCTCTATCACACCATTCATTTTGGCAGCGCGGGACTGGCACAGGATCACATTGGATTGCCGTTGCCTGTTGGACAAAACAAAATCCCGGTGCTCTACATCACCCGAAATCAGGCCGCATTTGCATACACCGCACAGCCCGTCAGAACATTTCAC
>Ga0209992_10002344_pt1 | contig 17572 bp, 2 predicted proteins | sample 2SBtaG_2_FD_182564 | JGI IMG/M metagenome (GOLD analysis project Ga0209992, IMG submission 182564) | Deep subsurface microbial communities from Kolumbo volcano to uncover new lineages of life (NeLLi) - 2SBTROV12_ACTIVE470 metaG (SPAdes)... | ecosystem: Environmental > Aquatic > Marine > Volcanic... | reverse complement strand
TCATAAGTAGTCCCATCAGCTCCAATTAAAGAGTATCTTTTAGGAGTAAATGGTTGGAAAGTTTCATTAGCACTTAAAGTTGGTAATGGAGTATTTAATTGTCCATTACTAATAGATACAGAAAATGTTTTTCTTATAACAATACTAGCAGAAGTTAAATCAACATTTGAAATATTTTTCTTAGGAAGAGGAGTAAATAAAGTGTTATCAGATGATTGATCTAATAAACTTGTTAATACTTTTAAATCACTTGTACTCTTAACCGATGTTTTTGGAAGTGTACCATCAACTATTCCAGTAACAGTGGTAACTCCAGTAACATAAACATGAGAAGATCCAACACTTACAACTCTGGCCGTAATTGGGTCTTCCGAAAAATCTAAATCTGTATATTGGATTAAATTACCAACAGTTGTAATTCCTGGGAAATTTGGATTAGCACTCTTAATAATTGATTGATTATTTGAATGAGTAACCATACCAACTGTTGCTACTCCTACAGGGAATAATACTGAAGGGATCACGTTAGCATTAAATGTGTTGATACCAACCAAATTATCATCAGTTCCATATACTGATTTTACATCAGACACAGAATACTGAGTAATACCTACAGCAACTCTTCCATTATTGACACCATTTATTATAAGTTGCTCATTTTTAATAAAATTACCAGTCTTTTCATATACAGTTAATCCCAATCCAGCAGTAACAGATCCTTGTAAAAATGCTTTTGCACCACTTCTTTTTCCTTCAATAATAGCAGGAACAGTCTGTGTTATTGGATTATTTAATTTTAATTCGGTAAATGTTTGTACATCATATAAAGCAAGTTCCCATTCATCTAGATTTGAATTATTTGAATTGTAATTTTGGGATTCTAACCTAAAATCATAAACTCTAGCAAATCCAATCTCATTTCCTGCAGCATTTTCTTGATTAGATCCTTGTCTTTCATTTCTTAAACTTAAAACATATGTGCTACCAATACCCACAGTAGGAGTTCTATAAACACTATTCAGTTTGTAAGTTGGTCCTGTATTATAAATTATTGATTGATTTTCTATAAGTTTTGTATCTCTTGTTTTAGGACAATCGATAAATGTTGGATTTAATGTTTCAATTTCATATCCTTTTACATATGCCTTTCCTGGAGAAATTTTATATACAGCTAAGTCTTCAGAAGGAGTTCCTCCTTGAGGTGTAAATTGCCCAGATTGAAAAATACCTCTATTTCCAATATTATCGTTTAAAGAATTGAAAACTGTGATATCAAATGGTTTTATATCATAATTACCACTTTCATCATAAGTTCTTCGTGCTAAAGTATCAGTTAAATCTAATGAACCTGCTCCTCCACCACCAGCAATTATTAAACCACTACCACCTGAACCTGATGATGCACTTCTAGCAGTCCTTAATACACCTGCATTAACAACTCCTAGTTCAACAAAACTAGTATCATCAAAATCATCTACGGATTTTTTAAAAAGACTTAATGAAATTTTTAATCTATCAGCACCTGGTGCAGCATAATTATTATATCCCTGAGAATTGTCATTCAAACTTTCATCAATATCAGCGTTGATTATCTCTTCATTAACAAATAAACCAATTCTATAATTAGGTATTGTTCCATATTGATCAAGAATAAGAGTTTCTTGTTGAACTCCTACAAATTGACCATGTACAAAATATACACCTTCTTGAATTTGGAAAGAAGATCCTGTTACTGCAGCACTATTACTTAAGGTAACCCCAAAAGGAGCACCTGGGGCAATTGTTGTATTACCTAATAATCCAGATGAAATTGTAGTATTACAAGTTAATTCCTCTCCATCAAAAAATTCTTGAGTAGCATTATTAGTTGTACTTGAATTTAAATAGTTAATATAAACAGTAAGTTGACCACGTTCAGAATCTTCAGGTAATAAAACATTATCAACAATAGCACTAACTCCAGATCTCTGCCCTGTAATTTTAGTACCAATTAATTGATCAACATATGCAGATACAGGAACACCTTGATAATTATTTTGTATTTGAACACCATAATAAATTTGATTATATCCAGTATTTCCAGGAATTACTTTAGCACCTTCTTTAAAAAAGTGCTGACCAAACTTTTCAATTTGATTTTGTAATATAGATTGAAGAGTCGTTAATTCTCTTGCCTGAACAGGAAATCCTGGTTTAAATAAGACACGATAAAAATCATCTGATGAATCATAATCATCAAAATATGGTGCTACATTTAAATTTGTCTGTTGTGGCATGATTTCTTAGAACTGCAATACTATTTTAATATCTTCTTTTTGGTTAACAGACCTAGTAATAGCGGGTCTATTATCAACAAAAATAATGTTACCACTATGTTTCTTAACCTCTGGATTAGAAACACCATCCGTAAAAGTTTGACCAAGATAATATGTGATATTATTTATTACAGTAGATATACCTGTAAATCCATTATCAATTTGCAATGTAGACCCAGTTGTCGGAACAATTTCTAAATTACCACCACTTCCTGGAGAACCAGTAAATGCATTTAAATTATATCCATAAGTTGGGTTTGTTTGTGCAGTTCCAACAGTATTAAATCCTGCAAGAGTTCTATCCTGCCAAAACTTTAATACTCCTGTTTTTTCATCATAGTTAATAACTCTTCCTTGAGCTGTTGATCCAGCAGCAATTGTTTGATTAAAATAACTATCTGCACTAAATGTAGCAGAACTGTAACCAGAACCAGCTAATCTTAAAGCATTTGTTGCACTTGCTTTATCTGCTGTTAACAAAGCAGTAGAATCAAATTTTTGAGGGTTTTCTACTAACCCAACCCTTGCAATTTGGTTACCAGTAACAAAATCTGGGTTTTCATTATCATTTTCAATTCTAGAATATATGAGAACATTCATTGCTCCCAATTCCCTATAAATGTCTGATCCATGACCACCTTGAGGTGGAATAATAACATCAAAAGTAGGAATAGTGGTTCCAGTTGGAACACCACCATCATCCAAAGCTACACTACCATAAGTGTATCCTGAACCTTGTTTAGAAATTACTATGGTATCAACCTGTTGGTCGTTAGTTGTAGTAATTGTGCATTCTGCTCCAGAACCATCTCCTTTAATAGGAACTCTTGTATATTCAGTACCTCCAGAAGGTCCTATGGTTTCACCACGATTTGTAATAGTAACTATTTTAATAGATCCATCTACAGCATTATCTCTAACTGCTGCATCATCTACATTTGTTTCCCAATCCAAAGGAACGGGCATAAAATCAGTAGAATCAAATTTAATAATATCAGCAGGTTTAATTGTATAAAGATACTTCCAAATATAATTATCACCACTACTTCCAGCAGATCTTGGTTCTAAATCAGTAAAAGTTGGTTCATCTAGTGAAGGTCTTCCATTAGGGTTATCTGGATCAGTTCCATTCTGAAGACAAGTATAAACTCTATAATCAGCATTTATAACATAAAAAGTTGAGTTATATAAATTTGTTGCACCAGATACTGGAGCAGTATTAGATCTACTATAATCTCCCCTATACATGTCATAGGTAGTACCTGATGACCATACTCTTTTAGTAACAACCTGCCTACAATCACCTGCACTAACCTTTTTCAGTGCAACCATATTATCCCAATAATCATTCTCCTCAGTAAAATTATCTTTAGGAGAAGGGGGATCAGTATTCCAATCAGTTTGGATATCAGTAGGGTTTGGTAACCCAATGAAAGAATAATATGCGTTGGTAGTAGATGTAACTCCCGCGACAAAATTCTTTGCATTCAACAATCTAATCTGATCAGTTATAATTGCAGCCATTGGACAGAGATTTTTTCTTTATTTATTAAGGATTAACTTGGGGGTGTATAATACTGCTTATGTTTAAGAGATCTAGATCTTCTTACAACAGGAGAAGTAGTTATTCCTCCGACACCACCTAATGTATAAGCATCATAAGCATTACTTTCAGATCTTGAAGGAAGCATAATCTTACCCCAACTATATGATCCAAAGTAATTTCCAGTTTGGATTCCAACTCCACTGAAACTAGGCCATTGACCTGTCCATGTGAAGTTATCACCAATCTTGACAAATACTCTATTCATATGAGTGGTTCCTATTCCCACTCCATCAGAAGCAATTCCAGTTGGAGATTGAACTATCTCAAATGTATTTACTTCATAAACATTATTTACAAAGTCAGTTCCAATTCCGATAGTAGCACCATCTGCAGCCAAAGCACGAATTGATGTAGATGCAGATCCAACATTAGAATCATTAACAATGAAATAATCACCAGTGCTAATTCCACTAATAGTAACAGCAGTGCCAGTAATATTAGAATTTCTTAAATCGGAAGAAGCAGGAATATGTAAATCAAATACTAACTGATATCCAGTTGAAACACCAACAGTAGTGGTTCCAAATCCAACAATAACACCAGAGTCTCCTCCATAACTACCCACAGTATTTTCTTCTTCAGCAAAATCATATACAGGTGGACTGATAAGGACGGATGGTGGATTGGATGATGTATATCCAGAACCCACTGCAGTAATTGCAATACCAGTAATAGTTCCAGCAGCACTAATTATAGGAGTTCCATATGCTCTAGTAGATGTTGTAACAACACCAGTAGTATTATCACCAATAGAAGTTGATCCAAAACTTACCACTGCAGTGCTGTATCCAATACCACCAGTAGAAATAGCAACAGAAGTAATTGTTCCTAATCCAGAAACAATAGCAGTTCCTGCAGCACCAGATCTTATTTCTTGAGAAATAAATCTAACTTTCTTTTGGAAATCAAAGTCTGTTGCTTCGGGAGAAACATCATCAACTTCATTATAAGGATCAAAGTAAGGTCTTGCATTTTCAACATATATTACAGTTGATCCGATACCAACAGATTTAATAATAGGAGAATAAGGATTGATAACAGGTTCATAAATTTCCCTATCTTTTCCTACACCTATTTGATTAATAATTTTATCTTCAGTCTGTCTAGTCCATTTAATAGGTCTTTCTAATAAAGGATCTGCAGTATTTCCTGGTCCATAATATGGAGGTGTTGAAACACGATCAGTAGAATCTACACTAATAGGAACTCTAACTGCTTCTTCTAACCAGAAGTCTTGAGATTCCAAATGACCTATTTGTAGATCATCACCAGGTTTAACAGTTTCTAGAACTCTTCTTTCAACAACGTCTTGAGATCCAGTTCCTTTATAGAATATTATCTGTATACTATCACCTTCTTTAGGTGCTTCTGTAAACGTAATATTACTACCACCTGGGAAGGTATAACCCTCACCAGGAACTTGAGGAACATCATTAACAAATACTAATAGAAGATCTTGTTCAATAATCTTAGAACCTTTTCTACCTCTAATTGTCAATGTTTCTCCATTAAGTTCCAATGGGAAATCCTTTCTAGTTCCAGTAATAAATTTCTCAACATTATCTACTGTTTCTAGTTCACCAACAGACCAACCAGTAAATTCATCATAGAAACATGGATCAAGAGTAAGTTGGAATTCTCTATATGTCTTAGTTGGATCAGTAGGAATACCAGTAGGACCTCCGATAGGTAAAGTTAAAATTTCATCGTTACCATAACCACTTCCAGTGTTAGTAATTCTGAAACTGATTATACTCGATCCTTGACCAACAACAACATCAACTATACCACCTGTTCCAACTCCAGTAGGACTATCGGAAGAATAAGTTAAAGCAATACCACTATAAGATATTGGAGTATCAACAATAACTTTAAGTGGTCTTCTAACAACTCCACCTCTATTATAAAGATTTGTTCTCGTTGATATTCCAGTATTAACTGAGAAACTAGTTGTATTAATTACTTGAAGAACTGGAACACTATCAACAGGGAAATTAGTAGGAGATTCAAATAACTGAACTGTTCCACCAGAAGTATATTGAAGTGCAGTATTTCCTGCTCCAACTTGAATAACAAAACTAGTTGTATTAGGAACAGAACTAATTCTAGACCCTGTATAATATGGATCTGATGTTCTTGGATATGTAATATTGCTACTACCTGCAGTGACAGCTAATCCAGTAAGAATAACATCATCAGTTGCCAAATATCCATGAGCACCAGATGTGGTAACTGTTGCAATACCAGTTGCAGCAGTATAGACAAAGTTACTTACTGTCTTAGGACTAGAATATAAAGTAGTAAATGCAATACCAGATAAGACGGTTTCTTCACCTAATGAGAATCCATGAGCACTAGATGTAGTGACTGTAGTTAATCCAGTAACAGTATCATATCCTACATTAGATACAAAAACAGGTATATTAAACACGTATGGATTAGTAATAGCAACCCCTGTAATATGACCATCACCAGAGATTTGTGCAGTACCAATTCCTATTACACTCATACCTGGTAGGGTAGAAGTTTGAATAGCAACATTAACAGTAGTTTGAACACCTACTCTATAACCAGAACCTGTGTTAGCAATACTTACAGAAGTAATAGTTCCTGCAGTAGAAACAACTGCTGTTCCACCTGCTGCTACTAATGGTTGATAACCAAATCCTTCAGTAGAAGCAACTGAAACAATAGCACCACCTAGAGGAAGTGTTCCCACATTAGGATCATTGGAAACAGAACTTCCAGTTCCTGTAAATGTAATGGTTGTAATACCAGTAGTTGTTTGAGCTAAAGTATAGTTGTTTAATGGACCAGGAGTTTGGAATACATCATTAACAAGAATAATTGCATTATCTGTAGTTAATCCAGAAACATTTCCTGCATCAGATTTAAGAGTGAAGTTTGCTTGTTGTCCAGTAAACTGATCAGAAAGACTATCAAATACATAGTTCCTATAATATGTTTCATAAGGAGTATCAGGAACACCAGATCTCATAAACATTCTTCCTTCAAAACTAGATCCAGTTGAAATACCAACCCAGTCTCTTTCATCAGGTCTATTTGTAGTAGTGCTTAAAGGAACATTACCACTTGGAGCAGCAACAAAGTTAATGGTATTATCAACAATATTATAATTACCAATAACTTTAGTAACTACAGTAGCAGTGCTATATCCAGCAAGAGCTGTTCCCATCCAAGGTCTTCTAACTTGTATTCTATTAGTAACACCTATACCAACACCATCTACTCTCATTATCTCATCACCAACCTTAACTAAATCACCACCAAATATAGAAGTAATTCCTGCAAGATTTAGAAACTCATCAGTAGTTAAAACTTGCTGAGTTAAGTGAGATGTAACTGCTGTTGCAACTATTGGAGACTGAATTATATTATCAATTGAGACTAATAACTTAGAATTCTGATTAACAGAATTAAATCTATGCGAAGTTCCTATACCAACACTCGTTAGATCAACAACCTCTGGAACGGTCTTTAATGCCTTCTCAGCAGTCTCTGCGACCTTAATAGTATCATCATCAATCTTAACTGCAAAGAAGGTTGCAGGAAGTTTATTAGTGGTTCCAACTCCAACAAATCCATTAGTGGTGGCAATACCAACTGCCATAGTCTTACCAGCACCAGCATGATTGTAAAGAAGTTTTTCTCCAGTAACGAAGAAATGGTTTGGTAGCACAATAACATCATCATCCACTTTAACAATAGAACTATCTTCACCAACAAATGGTTTTTCAAATATAGTATCTGATCTATGCTTTAATTCAAATTGTCTCTTAACAGCACGGTCAGTTCCTTCATAATCACCAAATCCAGATTCTATTGCACCATTATCAAAGTCAATTGTATCTTTAAGATCATCGGTAATTCTTAATGCATTACTAAACACATTTGTGTGAACATCAATACCTGCATTTGGTGTAAAGACAATAGACATAGTTCCAGCAGCTGAAACTCTACTTCCTATTGTTCCTAGTCCAGCATTTCCAGAATAAACATTACCATATTCAACATCATAACTTTCTTGTGCCTCATCCTGAACATAATCATTAATACAAAGAAATTCGGACATCTGATATGCCTTATTAGTGCAATCAGTAACCTGAACAAAGCAATAAGCACCTTGATAGTCTGTAGGATATTCTGCTATAATATTTTCAATTGGGGAGGTTGTAGAACCAATACCAGTGCATCTAGATTCGAGAATAGCATGTTTTAATTCTACTGTTGATATTCCACTATATTCGGAAGATGCCATTCCAACCAACATTGTGTTGATAGCACCAGTCGTACCAATACCAACACCTGTATTTGGATAGAAATCTATTTTTAATAAATCATCATCAATATATCCACGATAAGTTCCCATACCAGTACGAGACACATATCCCTCAGTGATATTTGTCGATAATCGACCATATTCCATTATATCAACAGTTGTTCCATCATGAATAATATTAAATTGATTATATTCAAATTCTTCATAATTAATATCAGGATTGATTGATACCATTACATGAGCAGACCTATAAGTGCTTGCAATACCTACAATTGTTGTAGTTCCAATACCAACACCAATTGCTACACTTTCAGTATCAACAATTGAAGGTCCAACGACTGTGCTTCCAGTGCTTAATGCATTATCATCCAAATTAAAGGAAAGACTCGCAATAAAATAATCATTAACAGAATATTTTACAGGATACCATCTTAACTCACCTAAACTACCAGAAATCGCAAAGTCAAAATCACCTTGATTATAAACAGTGTCTATTTTTCCATATTGGTTAAGATATCCAAAATTATTATCATGAATGATATCAACAATAGTTAATTGCCTTTGAGCAGTAAATCTCTTGTCCCTTACATAGAGGAAATACTTCAATGCTCTTCTTTCTGCTAATGTCCAATTAGCAACTGTAGTAAATCTAGTAGATCTTGGATTACTATTAAATGTTCCACTAAAGTCATCAATAGAAACAACTCTATTACCTATAGATTCTTGGAAATCTTGTAAAATCCTACTTGAGAAGGTTATTTCAGTAGAAACAGTGTCATTACTAATACTTAAGACATTTTCTGAGGCAAGATCAAAATCTTCAACAGTATGCATATTAACAGTTGACTGCAACTCATTAACAACTGTATAAGCAGACAATTCAGTTGATAAACCAACTACTAATGAGTCTTTTTGATCAGGAGTTGATTCTAATTGATAATCACCAAACTTTTTAAATCCAATAGTATGATTTAAGGTAGAAACTGAATCATCCCAAACCTCAAAGTCAACTCTAGAACTTAATGAGTATGATAAGTTCTGATAATAGTCACTATCTTGGAATCTTTGTAGAGTTCTATTAAAGAATCCTGATTCTGTTTCCCAACCACCTTCTACTCTAGCAGTTGCTGCTAATTTAAGATATGAATCAAATGATTTAATAGATGTAGCAGTTCCTTGAACACCAGAAGCACCACCAACTATAATATCACCAACAACAAAATCTTTTTGAGCAGATATTCTTAAAATACCAGTGTTTGCTTCCCAATATTGAACTTCACCTGTTGTGCTACTAAGAGTTCCAGTAACAGTTTCACCAGGAACGTAATCATTTGATTTTGTAAGTTTTACATCAAATTGTGGGAAGTATTTTTGAGGAACAACTCTTCCTGCTGAGTTAACAAAGTCATATGTGCCTGGCGTTAACTCAGGTGCTAAATCTCCAAAGAAATCTGTAAGGTTATAAGTGATACTTCCAATACCACCTAAATTAGGATCAACCTCAGTTAGATTGAAAAGTTTATAATCATACTCAGAAGAGTTATATCCTCTTGCTGTTGTTCCTAAACCTACACTAATACCCTCAACATAAACTAAGTCACCAACCTCAAATGGGAAGCTATTTGCAGTGCTAAATCCAGTAGCAAGAGTAACAGTTACATTTTTACTAGTGGTATTAAATCCAACAGTGCTAATACCAACTCCATTTGAGTTCTTAAGAGGAATGACAGTAGGTGGTGCATCATGAATACCAAAAGTATTCTTCAAAATTTCTACATTAGGATTACCTAATGTATATCTTAAATCTAGATCATAAACTGGTTTATTGGTAAATCCATCAATTACCAAAAGTTCAGGTGCAGAAATATAACCAACACCAAATGAAGTTATACCAACAGACTCAACAGATTTAAGAGCATCCAATTCAATAACTTGTGGCAATGAAGCACTTGGCATCAAAGTTGGATCTGATGGGAAATTATATCCAACATCCTTAAGTCTTACAGTTTTAATTTTACCAATAGAAGTACTAACACCAGAAATAATTGCATTAGTTCCTTCAGCACTGTTAATTGTAGTAATTCCTGGAAGAGAATAATAATTCTTACCAGGATTCTTTATTTCAAATGATGATATTTCACCAAATGCATTAACACTATCAGTTTCGTAAGTTAAATCTGATAAAGAACCATAAGATGTTTTTTCTGGGATTTGAGGTAAAGTATATGTAAATTGATTTGTTGCTGCTATCGTAATTCTTTGCTTACCACTATACAGACTATCAAGAATGGTTACTTGACTTCCAGAAATAACTTCTTTATCTACGTTTACTTCTTTTTTAACGTCGGGAAGATTACTATCATAAATTGGATCTAATTTATAGAATAATTCAGTAGGAATTTCCTTTGTTACTGTCAAAGTAACGTTAGCATCTGTTGTTATACCAGCAGCTCCATTTCTTACAACATTGAAGTCTTTTGTTAAAGTTGAGGTGTCCCAAATCTTAGTGAAATTTTCATCTTTATATAAAGTAAAATTGAATGCAGAGTAATTCGTTGCTTGATTTACATATGATAAAGATGTATCAGAAACATCAAAGACAGCACTACAATCTTTATATAATTTTATTTCTGGATTTATTGGATTGATAGTTCCTACAGAGGTGCTAGTAATTCCAACAATTGGTGGTTTTTCTTCAATTGAATCATGATATGTATCTGATAATTTAATTGTATTATCATCAACTTTAACAATATAATAAATCTGCTGATCAACTAAACCACCACAAGGAATAGATGAAGTATGAATAATTTTATCACCCGATTTATATCCATGATTGGATATTGTTAAAGCATTAGTTGTAGTGTTTACTCCCGCTGCTATAAATGATTTTGGATCAATTACTATCTTTCTATTATAATCATTATACTTAACAATAATAGTTGTAGAAATGCCAGGACTGACATTCATAAACACATGATCACTGTTTAATAATCCATGAGTTTGTCCAGTAGAAACAGTTGCTTTAACTCTATTAATTTCTCCTGTAATTACTTCATAATTAGTTTTAAGACTATGATATACTCCAGTTCCTATTCCTGCAAAGAAGAACGTTGTAGAGGTTCTCTGTGTGCTTGCAATACCCACAAAAGTTCCTGTAGTGCCTAAACCTACCTTACATGTAGATAGACCAATTATATCTGAATTAACAACTGCAACAAATAAATCTTTTCCATTTGGTAATGTTGTTATTCCAGAAGCAGTTCCTGCCAATCCATCTTCTCTGATAGTAATACCTGTTCCATTTCCTGGAGCATATGTTACTTTATCACCAGTTTTTAACTCATGATTTGGAAGATACATCTGTTTGGAATAAACAAACAGTTGAGTTAATCCAATACCAGGATTGGAAAATACAAGAGTACTACCAATTCCAACTCCACCTAAAGTAGATACACCAACTGCCTCTTTTGGTTCAAAGTAGATTTGCTTATTAACTCTATATTGATAAGTAGATGTAAATCCAGGATTAACAGTAAGTTTTCTAGGATGTTCTAAAATTTCTGTAGTAACTGTATGAGAAACTCCAGTAACACCGTTCACCCCTCTCAATACTCTAATTCTTGATTTTCCTGGTTCTACATTTAATACTTTTATAGTTTCTGTTCCGATTCCAAGAATATCATTAGATCTAATAGTAGGAAATCTTAAGTCACCCAAAACATCAAAATGAGTTACTATACCAGTTGCACCATCAGTTCCTATTGCAACTGCAGTGGTTCCTACTCCTGCTACAAATAACTTATTAGAACTAATACCAACATTATAAGTTCCTTCAATATTTGAAGATGTTGTTGATAATCCAGTTACATTAATAAGATCATTATTAATCCACTGAATTGGTTCATCTGCTATTGTTGTATATTGACCTTTTTGAGGACCAGGATAAATCTCAACACCTGTTATAGTGCTAGTAGCAACACTCACACTATCAATAGATTTACCTACAAGTAGATTAACTTGAGCCGCAACTCCAGCACCACTAGTCCCTTCATTGTTGAATACTACTTTATTACCTATTCTATAATTTTTTCCACCTGTTATAATTCCTACACTTTCAATTTTTCCTGGTTGAGTTCCTTTTATATCAATTGTTTGTAATAAACTATCTGGAATAGGTATATAAGGATATCTAGTATCACCTTCTATTAAATTATATGGTGTAGTATTTCTATACCAATTATCTTCTTCTAAAAGATAATCATCCTGATTAGAATATTGTGTAAAGTTAAATGGATCAGGTGATGATTGATAACTATCACCTAAAAGATATGGGAAAGTTGGTAATTTATAACTATTAAATTGACCACCCTGTTCAGCACCAGAATTGCTAAGAGTTGCAAAATAAGCATAAACTCCATTAGGGTATTGTGGTGTTATACAAAATCTTCCATTATTCTCATCCAAGAAAGTCTCATCTGTTTTTTCTTTGAATGTATAATCTTCAGCAAAGAATCCTGGACCAAATACTGTTAAAGGTGGTCTATTTTCTTTAAGAGCTGCTTCTTCAACATATCCAGATTTCATCTGAACTACAGATCCACCTTCTCTTTTGATATATCCATAAGGACCATAAATTGGATTTCCATCATATGCCCATCCAATAATTGGAGAATGATCTGAAGACTCAACTTCTTGACCATTAACCCTCTTTAAATCAGGTTGTCCATATAATGAAGTTCCCTCTTGATTAGTAGCATATAAACCTTCTCTTAGTTTTCTAGGAGCATAGAGATGAGTATATTGCAGACCATATTTCTTGTTTAATCCATTTACAATAATACCATCATCTGATGTTACCTGTTCTCCTTGATAATATTTTTCAAATAAATTAATAGTCCATTGTTGAACATTAGGACGAAGTTTTACTCCTTCACCAGGTGAAAGAACATCTATGGATATAGCATCTTTTGTATATCCAATACCTTTTTGTAAAACTTTAACTTCTTCTAAAAGATATGTGGCACTTGTTCCAATTCCAACAGTTTTAAGAACAGGAGTTAATACTGCACCAGATCCATCACCATTTATTTGAAGATTTGGTGGAGCAATATAATCTTTACCTTTATTTTCTACAATAACTTCAGTAATAGATCCATTATGCACAATAGGTGTTAACTGAGCATTAGTACCAGAAGATAAACTTACATCTGGTTGCCTATTAAAGTTAATAACTTCTGAGGATCCATATCCAACACCTTTATCAGCAAGGTGAATTGATGTTACTTCTCCTCTAAAGATTGGTTGAACTTTAGCTTCAAAAGTATCTACACCTACAGATGCTACACCAACACTACCAGTTATAGTTACAGCAATCTCAGGATAATTGAATTGATGTGTTCCAACACCAATACTATCTAATGGACGATATTGTTTTGTTCTATAATAAAAATCACTAGCAGTAGTTCCAACACCAACACTTGTTAATTTAAAATTATCTTTATTAACGAAACAAACATAATAATCAGTGGCAGTTGTTAATCCAGTAATAGGAGTTCCTGTGCATGTATAATTGATAATTTCACCATCTTTATAATCGTGATTTACAATCTCTATTTGATTTAAGGATGTAGTAACACCTGCAGGTTGGAGTGTTCTCTTTTTATTCTCATAATCTGCTCCAGAGTTGATTACATTAATAGATTCAATTATTGATTTTTTACTAACAGCTTTTATAAATTGTGTGCCTGAACCACGAGAGGTTAAAACAACTGTATTGATTCCTGCAAGAGCACCAGCCTCTGTTGTATGAAGTCTTATTGTAGTGCCTCCAGAACCGACTACAGAGGCATGGTAACTAGCACTAGTAGTCAAACCACCCACTGACTCTTGATTGTCAGTTACATAGATAATTTGCTCACCATTAGCAAATTTGTGATAAGTGCTAAATCCAATTGTGGAAGGTAAAGTTCCTGTTGTTCCTAATCCTACTTTTTCTGAAGAGGCAGTAAAAGGAATGGAATGATCCACAGACTGCATGTTTATTTCAGCAAAAGCATCTTGTCCATTTCCACCCGTAATTTTTATTGTAGGTTTCTGTCCGTAACCAAAACCAGGATCTATAATTCTAATACTTTTTAATGATCCCTTGACAGCAACAAATCCTGTAGCACCTGTTCCTACATTATCAGTTATTTTGGTAATAGGTGGATTGATTACATCATAGTTTGATCCTGGAGCAAGAACATCTATACTTTGTAATTGTCCATAATAAACTTTTTCATAAGATTTATAATTTAAAATTTCTACACCATTAACCAAAATACCAGTAGATCCAGGAGTAGTTTCAGAAACTGTTCCTGTATCGATTGGTGGTGTAATTACTCTTGCTAATTTTTGTGATTGAAGAGTTTCACCATTAAAACTGAAAGGTTCAATTCTATTATCTGTAGCAACACCTGTTCTTGTACCATCATTATCAAGGTTTATAAAGTTTCCATTATAAAGATCTGGTCTACTTTTTGATAATTTAATTTTATTAGCATCTACCCTTTTAACGAAATAAAGACCCTCATCTGCTAAAGATGATTTAATAACAAAATTATCAAGTTGAGTCCCACTAGTAGGGTCTACATACACATCATTAACTATCTGTGGTGTATAGTAAACAGCATCTCCAGTATAGAATCCATGATCAAAAATAGGAACACCAACAGGAGTAGTAGCATCAGCAATTATATCCCAAGTATCTCCACTAAAGTTTCCATTAAATATAATTCTATTTGCATTCACACCAAGAGATGATGAATCATATGATGGAATAGATGGAGATGTAATTAATAATTTTTCTGTTTTTCTTTCTTTATAAACATTTTGAACATCTGAAGAAAATCTTGCAGCTTCGGGGAAGTTAAGTGCATTTGCTTTAGATAGTTTTCTTTCAATTACATATGGATTACTATCCATATTTGTAGTAATATCAATTTCACCTTGCTCTTTCATAATGAAAGATTTAGCAGAAGTGATTTGACTTATAATAGAAGCAGGAAAAGAAGTATTTTCTCCTTGAGATCTAGAAATAACAGCTCTATCACCAGTTTTAAATTCATGATCAACATCAGTAAAGACTTCATATGTAAAGTCTGAAACGTCAATCAAAAGCAAATCCTTAACTTTATAAGTTGGTGAAACATTATATGACCAACCACTCAATTTATACCCAGTATCGCCAATTCCTAACGTTTTAATTTTTATATCATCACCACTTCCATAAAGACAATTAGCATCTGAATACTCAACACTATTAATAACACTAGTAATTCTTACTTCAATAGTTTCATCTGGATCAAGAACAGAACTTCCATATGCAAATGTATTAACACCAACTATTGCTGCACTATCAATAGTTTTACCAATTCCACTTAATCCAAAAAATTGAGTTAAATTCTTAGAAGTATATGAACTTATTCCTACAGTATTATCACTATATCTAAAATGTAATTGACCTTCCGTTGCAAATCCAACCGTTGAGTCAACATCAAAGATAGTAGAACCTGCTGAAATTCCACCAACTACTCTAGTTCTTGGTGAAACCTCAAATGTACCATAAGTAGCACCTTCTACCCTTGAGTCTCTGTTATATCCAGCATCTACACTAAACTTATAATAAGTTTCTCCAACACCAACAGCAATTTTTTCTACATGAGTTATAGGAGCATATGCTTTATCAATATTATCACCATATTCATCTTGAAACAAAGTAGATAATTCCAAATTCATGGGATCACCTTCAATGGATTGAACTACAAAATCTTTAGTAACTTTGTAGTTAGCATTGGATGGAGTAAAGAGAAAATCACGAGGTCTTATAATATTAACATTCTCATTATATAAAGATTTGAATAAAATTTCAAAACCTCTATCTGTTCCTTTACTTAAATAGAAATCTTTTGATTGTTTTATAAAAACTTCTTGATCCAAATCAGGAGTAAGTTGCCTTCCTTCTAAACCTGGTGTAATTTGATATTTTGTTTTCTTTAAAAATTCTTTAAGGAACAAACAACTTAAATTTTCTATTGTAGATCCTTTAGCATGTTCATCAGCTTCTGTAGTTTCAAAAACTAACTCATCAGAACTGGTAGCACTCTTATAAGAGGTAATACCACTAAATCCCCTAATACAACCAGTAAATCCAAAAGTAGTTATTCCAGTATATGTAATAATCTCATCATTAATTTTCAACAATCCATAAGAATCTGGAAAACCCAGAGTTCCTGTAGGAAAGTTCTGCATATCAACATCAATCGCATCACTAGAGATACCAACTGTTGCACCCAATCCAACAGAGTATGTAAGATTTGTAAGATTATCTACTTTTACATATTGATCAATATTTTGAACCAAATCAATTGGTCCACCTTCATATTCCTGTCCTTGATAATAAGATTTTAAAAATTCAGCAACTAATGGATAATCCGACTTTACATATCCAGGTAATTGGTTCTGGACAATGTTATTAAACTGTACTCTTTTTGTTGTCATTTTATAGTCTTTCTATCTTAGTAGGATGAAGCTGCTGATGTAGATGATGTAGAACTACCACCTGTTGTAGTAGTTGTAGTTGATGTGCTTGGAACTGAGGTTGTCCGTGTAGTTGTTTGTGTATTACGTCCACCAGAACGAACTAAATTACCATTAGCATAACTGGTAGATGTAATGTAATTAGAACCAGAAGGATCTAATCCTGAAGATATTTCATCAACTACGGTTTCAAACGTGCTGTTATTAATATCTAGTTGCAAATAAAGATCCTGTAATCCAATGACATCATTAGACATGGGACATGCAGAAATTTCAATAACAGTTTGACCATCTTTAATCATTCCAGATTGGATATTAACTGGGTTGATAGTAATAATTCCTTCCTTATAGTTAATGGTTCCAATGTTTCTTCTAACAATAGTAGGAGATTGGGATGCCTCTGATGGAACAGTGAATAAAAATAGTGATCCAGTAATTCTATTTGTGTTGGGAATATCAGATATATAGACATCATCCATAATTCCAGCAATTCTAAATGCTGATGATTTAATGTTATATCCACTCATACTCTTAATATGAAACTCATTACCAAAACCAATTTGGTATTCAGCAAATGCATTTAATACTGCTCTTATATCTCTTCTTATATAAATGGTCGTAATATTAGATGTAATCGATTCATTACTTTGATCAATAATATTTAAAAACTTACTATACTTAAATCTAGCACCATATTTGTTCATTTCTGATGATTCTGCATACTTAGTAGAATTGCTTTGTACAACAGAGGATACATATGCTGCAGAAGGA